>OMLO01000542.1_pt1 | contig 24998 bp, 9 predicted proteins | sample 1674811 | NCBI WGS metagenome assembly OMLO01 (sample SAMN06265003, study PRJEB25207) | coral metagenome | isolation source: Coral host | place: Mexico:La Bocana,Puerto Morelos, Mexico | collected 2008-11-13
CTCACTGAGTTCAAGTGTGTCGACGTCTACTACAACAAGTTTGTCTACGTCAGTTAGCACTAGTTTGTCAAGCAGTATCTCCACTTCAACATCAACGTCAACATCAAGCTCAACAAGTGTCAGTACTCCAACAACAACAGTTTACTCGACATATTCAAGTGCAAGCACAAGTGCTTCAACGTCTACTTCGTCGAGTTCAAGTGTGTCAACATCTTCCACAACAAGTGTGTCGACATCAGTCACCACTAGTGTATCAAGCAGTCCCTCCACATCAACCTCAACGAGCGCAAGCACAAGTACTTCAACATCTTCTTCGTTTAGTTCAAGTGCATCAACGTCAGCCAGCACAAGTAGCTCAGCCAGTATTTCCTCATCGGCCTCAACGAGTGTGAGTACTCCAACAACAACAGTGTACTCGACATATTCAAGTGCCAGTACAAGTATTTCAACAACGACTTCATTGAGCTCAAGTGTGTCAACGTCTACCACAACAAGTGTGTCGACATCAGTCAGCTCTAGTGTTTCCAGCAGTGTGTCTACGTCAAGCTCAGCCTCAACAAGTGTCAGTACTCCAACAACAACTGTTTACTCCACATATTCAAGCGCAAGCACAAGTACCTCAACATCCACTTCACTGAGTTCCAGTGTGTCAACGAGCACATCGACATCGGTGACCACAAGTGTTTCAAGCAGTGTATCCACATCCACCTCAGCAAGTGTGAGTACTCCAACAACTGTCTACTCTACATATTCAAGTGCCAGCACTAGTACCTCAACGTCAACTTCTGCGAGTTCAAGTGTGTCAAGCAGCGTTTCTACAACAGTATCAACTTCTGCGAGTTCAAGTGTGTCAAGCAGCGTTTCTACAACAGTATCAACTTCTACTTCGACCAGCAGATCACGGTATGAATTGTTTAATTTCAAACTCATTAATATTGGTCAAATTAAGATAAAGGGAATCACGACTATCACTCCTTCCGTTTTATTTTGATTACGGAGTCCGCAATCGAGAAAGTCTTCGATTGAATTTCCAGACACCTTGAATTCTGGTAAAAACATGCCCTGGCGAGTTGTGTTTCCAATTCCTTTAGTATTTTTTTCAAAGCATTTCTACCAGTATCGTGGCAGGCACTTAGCAGTCAATGTTCAGTCAAGTTTGCCTAAAATTACGAAATGCGGAACAACAAATATTGAAAGAAGTTATTGTTTAATTTCAAATAGTTGTTTACGGGGTCGAAGTACTTGAAGTACAGTTGAACTAATTTTTTGTTGACTTCATTTTTGTCAGGATTTTTTGTCGCGAGACACTTGACTCTCACAATCTTCCCAGTTGGATAACGCTATCCACCGGATAAATCACTATCCAGCGGCTAGCCTGGTCTGTTTTGTTAACACTTGTGGATAGCGATTTCTCTTGTGGATAGCGTTACTTCTCCAGAATTCGAACAGCTGGGCCTAGGTGTATCAATGGATTGGGGTGGTTTTAACGCTTGGGATAAACCTGCGATGGACTTTCATCCCATCCAGGGGGAGTTGTAATATTCCTAGTCACTTCATCCTATGGAAATCCGAGATAAACCCCAGTGTGGTGGTCGTGGTTAAAAGGGATGACTGGAAAGGACCTCAGTAAATTTTCAACAGCAGAACCGACCCCGCCACTTCATTTACATTTGTCGGTGTGCTTAGAAAAACGAGGTATATAACAATAGTCTGCAGTTGAATATTTGATGAGGTTCTTTCCAGTCATCTGTTTTAACCGCGACCCGTGTGGTGGGCCACTAGGCTCAAACACAGACTTGACCTAATGAATTAATTGTATGGGACTCCTGACTTCCTTTTCAGCTCCACCAGTTTAGTCACCACAAGTACTCCAACAGTGTCAACTGCGTCAACTATCTCTCACTCGTATTCTTCCTCAGTGAGTGTGATCAGTACTATCACTCCTACTCTGTCGTCCACTATTTCGATAACCTTGAGTGTCTGTAAGTATTAATTGGTTTATTTTAATATGCATAAGGGCACCGCAAGATCAGACCAGTGCCGTAACTTACAGTGCTTTAAGATTCCTCATATATACTATACGTTTGGTTTTCTGTGTCCGCAGTGCTGCTAAGATTCTTTTCGTGTTGTTTAGAAGACTCCTTCGCAAGCCCAACATCAAAGGAATTCTTAGGCCGTAGCTCAAACAGCTAATTTAATTGCGGGCCAGTCAAATATTTGTGACTTTCCTCGGTCATTTAATATAATTTAGACCTTTGTTTACAAAAACACAACTGGGCAGAAATCTTCAGATCTTTGACCAAAGTTCCTTTCTTTATTGTCCTGGCGGTGGCCGCATGGTTAGTGCGCTCGACTCTGGAGAAAGCGCTCGTGTTGTGTTCTTGGGCAAGGCACTTTACTGTCACGATGCCTCTCTCCGCCCAGGTGTATATATGGGTACCGGCGAATCTACTGCTAGGGGGTAACCCTGCGATGGACTAGCATCCCATTCAGGGGGGATTAGAAATACTCCTAGTCACTTCATGCTGCGGAAACCGGGATATGATCCGGCCTGATGAGCCACTTGGCTCGTATGCAGACTTTACCTTTACCTCACAAATCATAAAAAAAACAATAAATGCTTTGAAGCCAACCCGTTAATAACTGTTTTTTTGCTGTCAAAGAATTGGGTACTTTTCTTCTATGCTTTTAGAAATTATCAGTTATTTCGTTCCTTCCGATGTAGGTATATTCCAGCTTTCCATTTGTTAATTCTAACCTTTCATTCCTGTAGCTTCGTTCTGTCCTTCTTGTGTCTACATAAACAGCAAAAACGAAACAGAATATCACGCGGTGAGTCAAATGATCAAAGAGCTATAATTACATATTCATGTTATGACTTCAAAGAAACCCTGCCTTCTCTATATTAACATACCATTGCAGTGTGGAGGCACGAGAGCGTAATGTTTTCCTCGCTGGAGTTCGAATCTAGAGTTTCGTGCCCGTGGCTGGGCCGGGTTGTTGGAAAACCGGTTGACGATAACCCAGCATTAAAAGTTAACCGAAGATACAATATTTTCTTCTATAAAAATGCTCTTCAATTCATATGTTTTGTGTAGTCTGCCACTACTCAACCTTAAAACTGAAGGACAAACTATATGAACAGAAAACCTCACCCAACAAAATTGAAAACTGAAAGTACATCGAGCTTTGAATAACCCTGTCCTAGCTTTGTTATGCTCATGAGTATTCTCTTCACTAGTCCTCTGTCGCTTAGCAGTGAGAATGGCCACTGTCGAATTACTGAACTGTTAGAGTAACCTAAAAAATATAAACTAGTCAGAAAGAAGCTTTAATTACTGAATTAAGTGTACGTTTTAACTTGAATAAATGAAGTTCCTGGAAACAATGACATTGTTACTTTGTTCTGGCCCTTACTGAGCTGTGTTCTAAGGTCCTGGTTATATAATGATTCTGGTTGTAGGTTGGCTCCTCCTGGACAGATGGCAGCTGCAAGAAGTTGAAGTGTGAACTGTCTGTGAACCCATGCTATCCTTTGAACCAGAGTGCCCAGATTTACACTGAACACATCTTCTGCGATAAATGCCCAGTGGTAGGTTTTTTAACAGCTTCTGTACTACAGTAACTTTTCAAGTCTGTAGCACCGGCCAAACGTCCTCTTAGTATCATTAAAGATCACCAAAGAGTGAGTGCTATCCCATGAAATATTGACATAAGTTTTTTTTTTGGCGTAAGTAGCAGCATTGGACAAAAAAGTGAATTATCTTCAGTTTGTTGTGAATAGAAATACTAAATCGTAACATAAATTAGTTTTTGATAAACACAAAACATTGGGTGCTACGTCCAAAGTGATGCTTTTTTTTGTGCGTACTTCTAAGGCAAGATACTGATATCGGTATCTCGCTCCTTGCTGGCTCTGGATCGTCCTAAATCTGACGATGTGACAAATCTGACGATGTGGTATATTCTATCTAGAACAAACGTTATACTGCGAAGCACTGTATCGTGGTTGATGATTACATGGAATAAGAACTCAAATTTAATACTTACCAAAACCAGTGTATGACAATTATGTTCGAGTGCTTTGGTTTTGTTCTAAGATATTTCAGATTCATTGTCTTTTAAAAACCACTAGACTATGTTCATTCTCCATTTGATGTCAGTCGGTGAATTCTTATGCCAACATAACCTTTATTAGTTCGGGCATGACACACAATTATCCCGATGCTATCATTTTAGAAACAATTAACTCGGAATCCACCAGGAGTTCTAGCAACAAGTGCACAAAAACCTAGTACCAAGATTATTAACATCGTATTGCAAACTTCTGTGCGACTGTGATATATGTCTTCTCCCAAATAAAAGTCATTTCTAACAACACCAAGCGCCGAAAAAATATGCTGAACTTCGTAGCAAACACTTGAAAGTACCGGTGAAATGAAACTGACGATGAAATGTTTTACTTGTGTTTGCAATATTTCTCTGAACTTCAAATTTTTCCCCTCGTTTCCATGAGAAATTGTTTTCGGTATTATTTCAGAAGATTATGTAGATATTAAGCTTTAAGAAAATGGTCCCGATTTGTGTCCACTAAAAGTTAAAATTACTCGATATTCTCTAGGATTTCGTCTTCAGACAATGCGGCTTACGTCTTCAATACGGTCAAGTTGTTCACTATATCGTTTCATAATTTTATTACAGGGCTACATCCGTCCTCCTGCCAATGACAAAGAATGCTGTCCCCCATGTGGTAAGTAAGAAATCTAGCTTCTAACGAGCTTTAGTAGATTACATATTTTTAACGAAATATTCTCAATGAGAATAGGCAAATTTCGATATATTAAAATGCTAACTTTGCGCTGAAGTTTAGGGGAATAAAACAAAAAATTAATAAAATTATATCGAGGTTAAGGGGTAAAAAGGATTTATTTTTCTTATTCTTCTAAGCCTCCATGAGGAGTGAGAATTGTTAAAATTTCGAAATTGGCCTAGTAAACTGTACTTCAGTCATAGGTTCTCGGTGAGAGAAAGGATGGTGGTTAATTGACAATGTTTGTGGGAATCGCAAGTCCAGGCCCAGTTGTATCGGAACTGGTCTAAAATCATATAAAATTATGTTTTTCCAGAACGTGGGCCGGATTACAACATCACTATCAGTGGTACTTGCAAACTAGAGAAGGTGAAGTTTGATTACATCCGTACCAAAGACAACTGCACATCGACAGTCAAGTATTTGCACAATAGATGCATGGGAAGTTGTGACTCCTCCTCCACCGCGACTTTCGGAGAAACTGGTTTGGAAACCTTCTGCTCGTGTTGCCAACCGGCTGTGGGTCAACTCAGGGCGGCGACTCTAAAGTGTCCAAACGGCGACATACGCGCCACCAACTTCATGGAGATCAAGTCGTGCCGCTGTAGACAATACAAGTGCATTTCTGAGCCGGATAAGGGCGGCATGAAAGAAATCAACGAGAAAGGGCAAGAAGTGGAAATTAATCAGGAAAATGTCGGTCGTCGAAGACGTCGTTAAACAATGAGATAGTTTTCGGGGAAAAACCGGGTCGTTAAATAGACAGTAACTACGTTAAATTCATTATTACCTTCTTAGAGGAAAACAAAAATTATTAACTTTGTGAAACGGGAGAAATACATATTCAAAATAAATCACTGTCATGAGACTGAAAAAAAAAAAAATATTCCCTGTCTTTCTGGTTTGAAATTCGTGTGTGCGTAGCTGTTTGCGGAGTTTGCACGTGCGCGTCTAACCTCAGTCACGTGTAATCGTTCCCGCGAATGGCTTGTGTTTCTTATATCTTAAATTCCTACTCACTTGTTAATTTTAATATATACATTACCCGTACATGGCCGCTCCGAGACACGAAATTTCTCTTCGACTGTTGAAAAAATCTAAAAATACGAGTGAGCGCAGCGAATGAGTGAAATATTTTTCAACACGAGATTAGAACTTTCGTTTCTCCAAGCGACCATGTAACATCCCCTAGGTATTCCAATGGCCAAGCGATTGCCCCCTGAGATACATTTCTTATAGGCTAAAATTATCAAGTTTTAGGTCCCTTTTTATATGACTAGCTTCGTGAGCGGGCAAGATGAACCGAATCTCGCGCTGTAATTGGCTACTCGAGTGGGCAAGATGGAGCTATCTTGCCGTCTCGGAACACGGGCTTTGTCCCGCAAGGAAAATTTCTCATGTTTTGGTGTTTTATTCCCTATAATAAATCCTTTATTGATCAAGGTTGTACGGTCAAGATAGCTGGATATTGGCTCGTTCTTTTTTACGTGTGTTTGAGCCTCGACTTCGTCTCGGTCCATAAGAACGTGGCCAATATCCAGCCATCTTGACCTCACGCTTGGTCAATAACCCATATATATTTCCAAGACTTTGTAAAGTTTCGCAATATAATTATTTGCTAAATTCGGTATGATAAGTTGTCCTATGAAAGTGGCTCTTTGTTTGTATGAAAAATACGAAACATTGATATTGACTGACACCGTCAAAGCATCCATTAGATTCTGTCTGACAAACCCATATCCAAATAAAGCTGTGACATTTTTTGCTATTGCCATATATATATGTTATTTGCTGGTCGGGAGGTCCGTATTGGGAAAAACTGTGCACGAGGTCTTGAGTACGGCCCGAGGCCGAGGGCCGTGCTCAACACCAAGGGCACAGTTTTTCCCAATACGGACCGACCTAGGCCGGCAAATAACGTGTTTATTTTTTTCTCTCCGGAAAATTACTTTATAAGAAATATTTTTGGTGATTTTTTACTGCAGCTGTTTCACACCGTCCGCGTGCGTTTGACGTTTCGGTAACGTAAACCCGTGTTGTTTACTGAAGTATTTGAAAGAAGAGATTCAGTTTTCGCTGATTTTAAACTGAGCAATAAATGATTTACATTTCATGGAGATTTTTAGTGTAACAAAAAGCTGCTAAAATAGCCGCAAAGTTGGAAAACTCGGAGCGGTCCGTACACGGGATCCCTATGGGAAAATCCGGACCGCTCGAGCGCGCGGAATTAGCCAATCGGATTCAAGGATTTAGGATTCCGGACCGCTGAGATGCTTCAGAAAAAAATAAAAAAAAAGAATGTGATTTAGCCAGTCTCTCACTCTGCCAAACCGTCAGGACAGAGTGATACGTGTAGAAAGGCTCAGGAGGGAGGGTTAAAAAAAACGGAGGGTTAGAAAGATACGGATTTTTATTGTACAGAATTTAACCTATTGACTCCTGGACCATTTTGGACATTGGAGATTTTCAGCCTGGATATGAGCCAAATTATCTCTAATCTACTCAAAAACGGAAGGCATTTGACATGATGGCAGGCGTTTCTTTCCACTACACAGCGTTCTACGACATTTTTGCTGTGTGAGAAAGTGGCTTACGTCTTTAGGTTTTTTGGGTTTTGTTATTTTTATTTTTCACCATTGTCACGCGCAGTATCCGACTTTCCTAGAGTCGAACCAATTAATCTCACATTCTTGTATATATTTCAAAATTAAGAGACATAAATGGCTGCCAATTAAAAATTATTTTGTATGCATTTAAATTAGCCCATCTAGGGAGTGAGGATATTTGTATTCTGAACGTGTGTAGGCTCAAGCTCCAAAACAAATGAACTATTAAAGGAACCCGAAACTTAAATCACGAAAATCAATCACGCATTACAACGACTAAGAACGGCGAACAGGCTTGACTCAAAATGACTCCAAAGATAGCGACAAGGATGGCCTAGAATCTTAACACGGCTACAAAATGCAACAAAGAATATAATCTGGAAAATTTCGACATCAAATTTCAAACGAACGCAGAGCACGGGACTTGACGTAAAATCATGCGTGCAGACGAACCACATACTAGGGGAGTTCAGAATTTAGAATTCGTAAAGTTCAAACAATGAACACAAAATATAAACGGTTGGAGGGGAAGAAGTGGCGTGGAGTGCGGGTGTTGCTAAGTCGCCTCTTCTGTAGACATCGCTGTGTCCAAAGAAAAAAATAAAACAAAACACGCTCATTGTACTACTGATTGCGAGGCGAGTGTCAAGCCTCAGCCCTTTTTTTAACGAAAAGAAGTTGAAGGAAATAAAAAGATTTTTTTTTTTTTAACCTGGTGCGACACTAGCATGACACTAGCGTGACCTACTTGTACCACTTTTCAGAAACACACAGTTTTAAGTTTACAATACATGTTTCGGATGTCCAACATCCATCTTCAGTTGCGAATACAAACTAACCGCTAGTCGGTGTGGTGTAAAAAGAATAATGTTTGTACTAGAGGCACATCTCCTCCACAGAATCTAGACGGTCCTCTGGGCGATGTCTTCTGAGACTTCTGAGAGACTAAAAAAAAAGAAAACAAAAAGGAAGAATGTACTCCTCAATCTGCAAACAGGGTGTGGTAGCCACTATAACGGCCATCTCTCCACAACGACTACATTTTATGGTCCCGATGGACGGTCCGTACATTCAGTTGATCAACAACTGGCGAACGTTAATACAAAACCTCATATTTTATTGTAAAAAGTCACGAAAATTGATCCGTACTGGGCGTCGTTGGTCTCTGTTTCTTATTGATATATTTTGATTGTGTTACGTATTTACATGCTACAATAACAAGAGCCCATCTGCAATAAGCATTTTTCTTATAAGATAAAAATGTTGAACCCCAGGAAAAAAATCTGATGTTATACCCAATAACGGACACCCGACTCCAAGGTCACTATCCCCTGTCCCCTAACTGACATGCCCCTCCCCGTAAGGAATTTTCTTTTGTGTTAACGCATTAATGGCGGCAAAACGGTATTTCATTTTATGGAGCTGCTAATTCCGTAAAGAAAGGTATGTGCAATTTTATTGAACAGAAATGCCGTTAAGTTCTTGCCCTACGAGGAAAACGAAGTAGAATGGCGACAGAAGCTATGTTTATGCTTTATTTCCAGTAAGAGCCTCGTGTCGACTCGCCATCTTTCCTGCCTTTTAAAATACTTTCGTACTGTTTTGTATGATACCAGATATAAAATATTGAACAAAAACCGCTTAGATTACATAGAAACACAAAGAAGAGAGAGATAGTCTCGTGTACTTTTCGTGATTTGGAAAATTTATCGGCAAAAAGTCTCGGTTTCAATTTCCATACAACCTCTTATATTTTCAACAGATGATCAATATGCAAATATTATGCTTAGGTTACCTATTGAATCGAACTACTGCTTGCGTATCACAAGCTTTATAAGCTTGTTTCCAGTCAGATATTGAGAAAGTGAAAGGCAAAATTGGTTCGGAGTGACACTTGTCGACGAAGTGTCAAGGAGAGCTACAACGGAGAAAGAAAAGGACGAAATTAACATGCCGTGTGCAACGTGCTACAAAATGAACGAAGGAACTCAGAAAGGCCAAATAATTACTTGACGCTTTGTCGAGTCTCGAATGATGTTCAACGTATAATTAATATAGATGTTTTATTTCGTTATGGAATGAACGCTTGGTTAGGATAAACGCCGGCAGTGAGACCGTGCAGCGAGACTTCGGTTTCAAAGGATCAATGAAGGCATTTTACAAGTCTCATTCACCGCTAAATTGTTCTAAAGAGAACTATAGACCTTATAGAAATGTTATGTATCTCAATGGTTAGTAGTTTGTAGAGATTTATGACTTGATACAGTTAAAAATAGTTTATGTGGATGACAAATATTTTTGGGGCGTCACGCAACGTTCTAGCTGGCGTGACAACTCGAAACGTCGATTCTTTGTCTGCTAATGATATAACGAGGTTTTTCAACTTACTAAAATAAAAAAAGCCCTTTTATTCCTTTTATTTTCTTTTCCTGGGGATAAAGGTCAAACCCTCAGACCATCACTGGAGTATTTGGAGTGGGGGTGGGGGGGGGGGAATGCTTTTTTTAAGGTTGCGCAAATATTTATTAGAGCCCATAGCTTGGACAGATTCACAATCAAATGAATGAAGGAATGTTCTATAACTATTAAAATTTCACACTGAAAAGTGGAAAAGTGTTACATGGCTATGAGAATCTGGAAAAAGAATAGCTGAGATGTGGGTACGATGGGATTTAATTTTACTTACAAATCCTTCAATTACATGCTGTGTCTGTTCCTTCAGTTATTAGCCCTTCCCTTAAAAAAATATTTTTTTTCAGGGCAGGGGGGTGGATGTACACAGGTTATTCAACAGAAGTGGCGCAAGATTGGAGAGGCTTGTAAGGGATGGTACCAAACTTGGATGCCTATCTTTTCTCTATTCATGCTACCAGACTGATCATAGAGCAGCAATTATCCAAAGATAGGATTTTGAGTTTTAAAAATATAATTTGTAACTTCACACTTAAATACTACTGGCTTAAATGGGACTTAGACTTTGTTGGATAAATATTTTTAGAGGTGTCAATGTTTATGTTGTTGATCAGCTTATGTTGGTGTCTGAATAATTTTTTCTTCATTTTCAGTTTACGACTATTTTGCAGAATACGAAATACGAGTTGCGTAGGCGACCATGAATTCACTTGCTTGGTCGTTCGGTCAGTCGATCCTTCCTTCCTTGGGTCGTAAACTTTTGTTTCTATTTCCACTGCCCAATGCACAACTTGAATTGATGAAGAGAAAAATGTCGTTGAATGGTTTGGCAAATGTGAAACATAGTGTATAATAATAATTAGATAGATTTCAGCTATGTATGTCAACAGCTTTTGGTGTGAGCATTTTCTTATTTGAATTGTTTTATAAAAAACCTAGAAAGCATTTGTTGTCCTAGTTACGAAATAAACGCGGGCTCCAGGGTTTTCATAACATGATGCATGAAATGCATGAATATTGAGCAAAATAATAAATTATTATAAATGGGAAGTACTTATTAGCTTCTTGACGGAAAAAGAAAGAAAAAACACTTCGGAGAGAAAAAAGAAAAGAAAAAAAAGATCGTGCGTTTGCCCGCCCGTGTGTTGAACTCTCGCCCTTCATGCTTTCCAATACAGTATACCAACACATTGAGATAACTTAACACATAGGTCCGCAAAGCGTGTATGTGTCTAGACCGTTATGCATTATTGTATTGTGAAGTCAGGGCAGTGATTAAAGCGTGATTTCAAGAGGTTTAAATAAAGAACAGAAGAAAGAAATCTATTTTTGGAACAGAGCCAAAATATTTTCCTCTTTTCTGCTTATACTGATGCATGTATTTCATCATGCAAAATAGTCGTAGCCTCAAAGAGGCCTTTGATTTATGTGAATATTTTTATTACTCAATGGGACAAGACCCCCTTCACTATTTGTTTTCTTTCAATAAATAGATGGCAATTTTTGTTGATCCATATCTTGCTTTGCAATCTTGTTGATTTGTGAATGCACTTAAAAAAATATGAATTCATTACATGTCCTTATAGTTTCTTCAAGAAACACATTCATAAGTACAAGAGGGCTAATTTTATTAAAGCACTTTGGCAGACTATATATTTGTCTTAATTTTTACATTAACTGTTTTCTTGTCTTTAGTCTTTGTATGCGAGGCAATGTTGGGCAGAAGCTACAAAACGAGCCCCAATTACCTCACACTTTCGTTGGATTTAATTGTGATGCAAATGATAAAAGACTTTCGTGAAAGGGTTTTTTGATGCAATTTTTCAATTGCCCCAAGTTACCTCGAAACCGCGTTGGATAACAATACGGATGAGAAAAGTTAATGGAGAAATGGCCTATTACACGCTTACACTTACGTTAAATTTTTGATGTTAGTGTGGTCGTGAGTGGGCTTGGTTTTCATAAAGAAAACTTTTCAAGTGCTCATTAATAACCATTAATCTAATATCGATTAGGCGATTTGAATAATAGGCCTCGTGCCCGCAACTTATTGGACAGCAACCTGACAGTTCGACCTGATAATGGTCTCGTCGATCTTCAATAACCGGTATTTTATTTTCAACTGGAAAGCAATCAGAGTATTTTCCCAACAAGTACTGGAGGAGAGCCAGTTGATTTTGCGCTAAAATACAACGAGAGCTGCGCCCCCCATATTTGTGGTGTGCGGGTTTACATTTTTAGAGGGACAAAACCATCAAATATTCATGAATTCTATCAACGAATACGCTGATGATTCGTTTTGAACCGAACCGATATATTTCAGTTTCATTTTGATTTCCATTTGTTTAGATCTTATCTCTCCTATTGAGACCGTTGCTGTGTGTTTTTCTTTTTCGGCCAACGGCGAAACTTAGAAACAGCCACGACAAGTCGCCCTTTGCGAATGAATAGATTTGCTGAACATTTTTCCCTTTTTTCCCCTGCGTTGCCTAACTGGCTAATGTTGATACGTGAGCATGGTCAAATATGGTTACTGGACGCGGGAGATTGTTTAGCCAAGCCGTTTGGTACGTAGTCTCCCACACAGGGCAACGCTCTTTGGAGAAGTCCAGGTAGATTGCATAAGTGTCGCCGAATTTGAATAAGCGTTGAAGCTGTTTCTTGGAATTTTGGTCAACATTTCTGAGAAAAGGCCAGCGTTTAAAATATCGCACTAGGTAACGACGTTTTATCTGTGCGCTATTCGCAAATTATAGGCACAAAGGAATCGACTGACAAAGAAATTTCGTTCAAATTTCACTAAAATACCTTCGAGGAACATTTTATCGTTTAAGGACCCACGTTTATCTTTTACGCTTTCTAGTTAGATCTGAAACATTTCATAGATTATTATTTTCAGTCCCATCTTCCACAGGCATATCAAGACGTTTTATCTATTTTTTTGGTCGTATGGCGTGTTGCTCAGATTCTGCTGAAAGAAAAACATTACACATATCGGCCCCTCCGAGCCCACGTTTGTTTACAACCTTAGCAAGAATAGGGAAATACCTTCCGTATACACTCTTAGAGTACTCTTTGGTCGAATGTGGTAGCTGTGGAAGATAATGTTTGCTTTAATATTTGCAAAAAAAATAATAAAGATTGCTAAACTCGTTTGCTTATACGAAACTAAAACTCTCTCTTTCTGGAAAGCAAACGGATCTTTAATGGAGAAACGCTTAATGTGGCAATTTGAATTGAACGTTTTATGACAGTTTGCTGATTTTTAGTTCATTTTTGTGCAAGAGTTATATTTTAAATGATACAAAATAATAATAGTAAAAATGTGAAAGTCTACAAAATAATAATATTACTAACAATGTGAAAGTCTAATTTAAAATTTAATGGCGCACGTTATTTATCTTGGTACGAAGTCTGCACGAGTTGTGCACGTGAACACTGTGCTAATTGCTCGTGTAGGTACTGCGATTTGTAGCCTTAGATCTGACCCTCCAGAGGGAAATTTTAACAATCAAAATGTTTCAAAGATTGTTTCAGCTCCTAAGCCTTTTTGCCACCCAGTATTTCTGCAATTTTTGAAATCTAATTTCTCCATGAATATATAATCGACAAACAGCCAAAACCCTTAGCAGTTACCAAGTTTTGCATGTATCACTGAGATACATCAAAATAACTTCCTACATGCGCCAAAGCCGGCCACGTAAGCCCGTAAAACCTCTTATTAGGAAAAATATGGACCGTGTATCCCCGACCAAATGCAGTGGCACCACCTTTGGGGTTTTAAAAGATGAAAGATACATTTGATAACGCTTTTTACACAAAAAATAAACCTCATACAAATTTGACAAACTTACCACCCATGAGCCTTCGCGTACTGTGCTCGCACCCAGTTCTCTGTTCCTTGTCGGCAAAAGATCAATTTATGTCAATACCGATTATCACAAATGACATTTTTTAAACCTCCCAATGACTCGAACCAAAAAGTCTTTTCTCTTTCCTCATATGAGCGCTTTTATTTTACCCCTGACTTTTCGAACCAAATTTTCGTTTCCCTTGGAGGTTCGAAAAATCGGGATACCTCTGTAGTTTGAATTGCGTAAGCTTTAGTAATTTATCTTTGGCCCAAAGATTAAAATCTGCACGAGTCTTACACGTGAACAGTGTCCTTATTGCTCGAGTAAGCACTTTGATTGGTCACTAAGAAAAAAACGCTTCACTTTCTTTCCATTTTGGTGTGAATAGAATCTCTAAGCAACGAAGCCCCAAATTTGTCCTTCTATTCTAAGCGTATGGTATCTTCGTTTATTCTGCTGTGCTTATTCGCTATGTTTACGCCTTATTTCATTTTCGATATATATTTTGTGCAAGGTTAGACCTTCAAAGGAAAACATTATCTCTCATCTCTATCTCTCATCAGATCCTCTCCACATACTTTTTCCCGTCGTCCCTCCTCTCCTTCAAAGAGCTCTGTGTGTTTCAAAAAAAATCCTTTTAGTTTACTGCTCTTTGTGAAGGCCCGAGAGCTGTTATTTTATAGTCTTTTATAGTCTTTTTTGAGATAAATTCTGGTTTCATTTTAACAATTCTTTGTCGTCACTGTCACTGGAGTAACTATCGTTGGACTTGAAGAATGCTGGTGGGTTTGTTTACAAAGTACACTCTCTTTGGTTGACTTTATAATTTGTCAGCTATGACTGTGTATTTCCGTATAAAAGATTGCCTTTCGATAAATACAGGTTAAATATGACAAATAGGAATTAAAAAACATATCCCGAGAATTCAAGTCACGTAAATGACAGAAAGAAGTCTTTAAGTACGATAATCGGTGCATAACCAAAGAGTATGTCTGGCGGATGAAATAGACTATGAATGTTTTCAGAATAAAGAGACAGACAGGCTAGCAGACAGACTTCAAATTAAAGGTCTGTTGGCTACAACAGATATTTTAATTATTAAGAAATTGTACGAATGGGGAAAAGAGAGTTTTGTTTGCTCATGGTTGAAAACGTTTGTCTAGTTATTCTGGAGCTTAGGTGAAGTAAGTGAAATGAAGTCCCAAAAGGAGCATGTCGGGGAATTCCAAATTTTCAGGGTTGGGCCAATTCACATTAACAACAGAATAAGAACAATTCGTGCCCTTGAGCACATATTCTATTCGGGTGATTTGATTTCACTGATCTCTCATTGGTCATATTTAGACTTTGGAAATGTAGGGAAATGTAGGGAAATGTAGGGAAATGTAGGGAAATGTAGGGAAATGTAGGGAAATGTAGGGAATTCACCTGATTTGGTTGTACTGATTGGTCGATTGGACTTTACAGCGTAAAATTCGTCAATAATTTCCCTAAAATTTTTACGATAAGTCGGTTAAGTACAATGTACAAACTAACTAGACATTTTGTGGATCTGTGGATCTCTATAACCACCGACCACTTAAGGGGAAAACGAAATTCGCGATTCTAATATAAACTGCTGGCTGAATTTTGCAAAGAAACGAGATAAGAGCTACCTCGGCAAGGGTAACTCGAGGGGAGTGTGGTCTTGGGTACCTGAGACTATACATAAGACGGATGAACACAACTGTGTCACAGACAACAAGTAGAATTGATATTTCGCGTTCGGGGCAAAAAAAAAATTGTGTTCCCATCACCAGTATTTTCAAAGCCATGAGCTCTCGTAGCTTTATTCTTGTTATCTAATTTTACAGTTGTACTGTTATATAAGTACAGGTACTTTGGTTCATTTAAATAAATGCTTTGTATAGGTCTAGTAGGCGCTACAGACGCCCCCTGAATGCACAAAATTTAATCATACTGGGCGTAAACTGAAGTGATCCTGGGTGTGTGATGTTTGTGATTCAACTGAAAAATAAACGAGACAAAATATTAGGTAAAAAATATAACGATACAAAAAACTGGCGAGGGAGCAAAATAAACTTACGAAACTGTGGCGACTCGAATACTAGAATTTGTACTTCAGGGCTCACACACAGTGAAGCAGCTGATGAAAAAGGCGGTAGAAACCAGCAGAACAAACGTTCAGCGCTAACAGGCACTGGTCAAAAAATGAAAGACCTAAAACTACGCATATTGAAGAACGCTTAAGTATTACAGAGTGGGTTGTATAATTCCAAGGGGTCACGGAAAAACGTGACACCCAAAGCAAAGAAAGTTCTAGTGGCTACACTTTGTGTACGCGTAGTTCTGGTGTCCTGCTAGCGGAGTAGCGCAAAAAAGTTGGTCTCTCATGAACAAAGGACTCGAGTTTACTTCAGTAGGGTAGTGTTTGATAAATATCAGTCTGTTCTATAATACCTTTCTCGGGACTTTGGTTCATTTAAATAGTTTTTTTAATATGTGGTATCGCTCATGTGTTTTTATTGCTTCACTAAAACGTGCCTTGTGCCAATCAACGAGCGCCAGCGTAGCCATAGTTACCAAATACAGTGGAAGCTCGATTCAACGACCCTGTATATAACAAATGATATTCTTCGTCCCAGCAATAGCAAAATGTGTGGAAAAGAACCTCGATAAAACGAAACCTCGTTACAGCTGACATATTTTGGCCCTTCGTTATATTTAGGTTCCGTTGAATGTGATGTAAATCCATCTGTAAAATTCGCCGTTATAAAACCCCCATTTGAAGTGCTAAGACTATACGAATGTCGCTTACTCCGCGTCTGTCTATTATTCGCCTGGCATTTAAAAATTATGACCGTTTTAATCGTTTTAATTGTGACCGTTTTCGAGTAGCAAATCGCTAGATTGATTTACGCTCTCCGGTTGATACCGAGAAATTCGGGACGAAATGAACGCACGTAATTTTAACAGCGTTGTTCGTTGCAACGAGGAACATAAGTTAGTTGAACCATCGAAAATTTTAGACAAAATCACTAAAATTTTATTTCATTAATGTTAATGTTCTTAAAAGCAAAATAACATTTACTCGTCAAAAACGCTCTCTCCAAGTACTAAGAAATACAAAAAGTTAACGGGTTGCAAAATATTTTGGCATATGTCTAACAAAAAAGAGAAACAAAAAGCAGCGGAAAATAGTTTGTAAAATCAATTGGGTAATGAAGGGGAAAAATTTTAAAGTACGCATGCAATATTGTGACTCTACTTTTGCTGCCTTGCCGCATTGAATGAAATGAACGAATGAAAGGCTTCTTTGAGGTGACAAGGTGTTAAGCTTTGAATAAACTTATTGGGAACACATTTAATGAAAATTATGCGGAATATATACAATTGTTTATTTTATTTCGATCAATAGGACGCGTCTATATCTTCCTGTCGATCAATATTTATAATACTAGCAATAATAATATTAATACTAATAATAATACTGGTTAGAAGAAAGTCAGTGAAAATTTTGATAACAAAAATTTTGATGTAAAATTTTGATGTAAAATGATTACAACCAACTTTCCATTTCGCGATTCTTTGGTTGTCTGTCACCTCTTGCTGTGGGATGATTAATAAATTCTACACCTCTCCTTGACAACGCCGTATAAAATATTCCTAAATACCAACTTCTGAACTGCTAGCAAACCGCAACTGACTGGAAAATTCCTTAATCCCAAGCGTTAAAGCCTTACAGAAATCCTCTTTGTCATTAAAAAATAGCAATTGGCCGGTTTGTCTTTGAGTTAACAAGTAGACAGCCCCAGACAGCTTATTGGTAGTGTCAACCATATCGAGTCTATCAACCGACCAGTTTTTTTTTCTTGAAAAGTGCCAAATGGATTATTTTCCCAACTGCTTTCGGTTGTAACATTACTGGAAGTTCAGTTATATCTGAAACGTTCTCTGTTGCTGAGTGGAATAGAACATTTGTATATTATGCAACCGCTTTCTCCGAAAACGAAAACTGCTTCCTCCTGGGGGGTGTCGAAAACAGTGATATCTACTGTTTGATAAATGGTAGTAAGCAATACCAACAGAAAACGTTCAACTGAACGAAAAAACCTCACAAACATAGTACGAATGTTAATAGCATCTAGACTTAATTAGGTTTGGATATGAGGTCAGTTTAATCATAATATTTATAGGAGTTCTATCTGTAAATTCTCTAACTTGAAATTTCAAATTACCTTGAAAATACCTCCTACAATTCTCTCCGTCAATAATATCCTCTTTTAATTGAGATATAATGTTTAGAGTCACCCATATGATCCCTTGTTTGTGGTTCAAAACAATTTGTACTAATTAAAACGTCCACTGCGAATGATTTTCAGAAATACTTGGCGTTTTGTGCTAAATGACTCCTTCAGCTTTTGATTTGATATATATTTAGAATATTTAGTCTTTGAGAGAAACGAGGCTCGAACGCCCTTCCGCTCAGTGAAGCTGTAGTTTCAACGCTCGATATAAAATTAATTCTAACGTTACTCTAAATATTGAAAGTTTTTTTGTTATTGAAAATTAATTTGTTCGACTGAACTGATTTTGTAAAGGTGCCACTTGAGGTTAGCAGGATTTTGAAGAGATACAGTTTAGTGGTCTAAACAAGAAGGAAATGGATTGCATTTTTCTGTGATAACGAGTAATTGTCGTTTGCTCTCGTGAAAAAAATATCATAAGAATAGAAACGATGTTTTATGGAACTCGTATAATACAGCGCTGAGAATGGGAGTGCATTATCCTAAAAACTTTGAAGAGAATTAGTGTCGAGCCATCGATACCCCTCATTTTATGGTTAAAAATATTTCACTGTTTAACACAACAAAAAGAGTAAATTCTTGACAGATCAGTTTGAGTGATTGTTAAAGTAACCATGCAAAATAAATTAAAAGCTTGCGCACGCCTGGTGGGTGACTGATGTGCTATCGCCAAGATATTTGAGGGTTTGGAAAAGAATGTTTTCCAATATTAAGAACTTCTAATTCGTTTACGCTAAACATTAGCCGCCTTCTTCATCCAAGGTAGGAGGTTTAAGACGGCTAAACTCCAGACTAGAAAAAAAAAAATTTACCTGCCAGTTACTCAGTACAGCAATAATAACGGCTTTAGAAAAAAAAGGCTAAGATTCGCTTTCTAAAATGTACAGAAGGGTAAAACTGAAGGAGTCATCGCAACTAGCGTCAGTTCTACTGCTCGTGGTTCTCTTACAAGGAATACAGAACACCAATGCCTTTGGGTAAGACTACAATTAGATTCGTTTAAAGGTTGCACTGTTTAATTTGATATAGCTTTGTGAAATTCAACGGTAAACGTTTTCTCTAGCGTTTTGTAAACGGGTCTTCTCGCATAAACCAGCGCGTTTAATTTCCGTTGATCGTGAATCTAAACCAAATTCATTTTCCTTCGACCTACAAAATTGTCATTTTGCGACTTACTTCTCACTGATAAAAGCCAAACTCGTATCTGAATGTTTAGTATATACTTAAGGAATAACTAATATTTGGGTTTACTTCCTTCATTTCAAGCGCTGAATAAATGAACCAGGTAATTAAAGCGATACGACAACCGCACTAAATTCTTTAAGCCAAAGCTCTTTTACTACTGAAAGTATAGAAAGTATAACAAAAGGGGAGAAAAAATAAGAGGGCAAAATAGTGTTTTCTGTCGTATTCTAACCGGTAAAATTTGGGACATTTTTATCCTTCTCGAAATATTGATTTAATTCAAAATGCTTTCGTTGTGTAATAGGTTGATGAGACTGACGTTAACACAGTTTTCTCGATTGATGTTGAATCCTTTTAGAAGTCGAAATCGTTAACGCAAAATTCGTTTAGAATTTGAAATACTTCTATTAAGAAGACGCCAGCGGAAAGCGCAAAAGTCGGAACTAACATAGCGACGACTTGACGTATGCCGTAAAAATCGTGTGAAATGAGTTATTGCTAGCGAATTTTTTTTTTGGAGGAGACCAACGATAAGATATATTCTTTTGCTTAACCTTACGACTTATTTATTAAAGTATCATTCGTTATGCAATTCCTTATGTAATAACAAGGCAATGGTATTTTCGTAAATAGAAGTATCTTATTGATTTTAAATTTAAATAAATCGAGATCCTCGAGAGGCAATATTCACTTCTGAGTTAACAGTAGTCTCTCTGCAAATGAAAAATCATATATTTGAACTGTGGAGAAAAATATTTGATTGATCATCGCAGTTTTACTCACCAGTTATACCCGTAGAAGGTATATTACGAACTCACGAAGTAACCAACTCCCAGATGGCTTGATAGCTAAGTTGATAGAGCACTGCACCAGTATCGCAGAGGCCATGAGTTCGAATCCCGTTCAGGCCTAAATTTTTTTCAGGCTTTAATTTCACGACGGTTTAAGTTGTGGGTATAACTGCGATGATCCATCATAAATTCATAGTAGTCTTTCTGATGAGGAGACAGGCAAGAACGAAGGCGAATGGGCGAGGGTGAATGTTGATATTACTTAATAACAATGAGTTAAAAACACACACACACACAAAAAAAACATGAATAAACAGAAAAATCATACTTCAGTTATTGGGAAAAAATTTTTTCATGAGCTGTGCCTGAATGACACCTCAATGGTCTCCCAATACCAGCACCATTCAAGTCATCCAATATGGTTTTTGTCCCCGTTCTTGGTCGCCCCAATTTTTTCGTTTCTTCGATTGATGGTCAAAAGGTAAAGTTCATTTTTAACCATAGCAGAAAAAAGTGCTATGGGTGGAAGAGTTGAGAGTAAAAGAAAAGAAAATTCTAGAGTAAAAACAAAGAGTCTAGAGTCATTGGTAGTATCTTGTGTAGCTAGCACGGTAATCAATTTCCATAACGTTGAGGGTGTGAAACATGATAACGAGATCATCTTTCATGCACTTCGAAAGACAAAAGTTTCACTTCAAGATAGTATTCATTATTGACAGGGTGATGTAACACTATATGTAGCAAAACTACCTCAGCGACATTTGATTCTTTCACGATAAAGGGCACAGTTTGCAGGCAAAGTCTGCAAAGTCTAAAACTATTGCATGCGAGCCGAGTTCTCCATGTTTTTTTTATCCAGATTGGTAACCAACCCGGAAAACACTGCGGTTGAAATATTCAATGAGTAGATCTTATTTCAGAGCATATAATTCCTTTTAAGTCACGAAAAATGCCATAACCAAAAGATTCATTAAAAAAAGCGGTCATTTCATAACTTTCTGCTACTAACAGGAAACAGAATAATAAAAAAAGAGGTTCTTTTCTGTCTTGCACAAGGCGCCTTTAACTAGACTGCAAAACAATTGCCATTTGTTGACCTTATTTCCACCAAAGTGCCAACCAATACTAGACAATGTTTCTTCCGGGAAAAGGTGTTTCAGAAAAACCAACAAAAGTAATTTATTTTTCTCAGTCTCGATAAAATGCATGGCTTGCTAATCAATTATCTTGTATTTTCCTTCTGCCAGATATGATTTAGAGAACACATTTGAGACAGAGGTGAACAGCCTTGTGCAACTGGAAAACCAACGATCACTGAGGAGTTGTAAGTGCTTAATCATAGACAATTGTTTGTTTTTCAAGCTAGGTTTTTAATCGCAATTTGCCGATAATTTTTTCTCAAAGCTCAAGATGCCCTCAAGAGGCCATGAAAAAATTCATGTGCTTGACACCCGTGGAGGCAGCACAAAATAAGTGCATTTTTGTGTAAAACTCCAGTTTACATGGCAACCTTTGAACATCTACCTAGCGCCTCCTCTATATCAATGGAGAAAACCGCTTTCATTTTCTGCGGATCAGGCTTTTGAAGGTTTTCTTCTATTTTATTTCCAGTCGATAATTTCAGAAATTACGAAAACGTTTGGTGTCAGTCTTGAATTATCTCGACATTATTATTTATAAGGTCAAAGGACATTTGCTCTCGTTTGATTGGTCCATACCACGATCTGTGCACGTGAAATTTTTATGCCAGGCTTCAAAGTGTGCGGACTGAAGTTTATGTTTTCCACTGAACTTGAAATTGAAATAGCCCGTGGCGCAAGCATGACTTCCAAATGCTTCTCCTCAAAACTGCGAAAAATAAAGAAAATAAGAAATAAATAAGAACACAATAGTTGAACTTATGAACAAGTTTCTCTAATGTTGATATATTTTTGTGAGCAAAACCTCTCGTAATTAACTAGTTTATTTTTAATTGGGGCTATTTGACTGTGTAGCAACATACAAGAGAAAGGTTTTGATCAGTTGTCACGAAAAGACTTTTTTAAGCGTTAATAGACACCTTCGTTCCTTAAATTTCATTCTTGGACGTCAATAATTTCTGATTCATATGTAGTTGTCAAGAAAACTGAATTGTCGTTCCCGCGTAGTAATTCTGTATTTAGTTGTGATCTAGTATGTGAATTATTTATTTCAGGTCCGGCTTTCATCAAGACTTTTTAAATGATCTGTTTTGTTCTATTAGTATAGCACCTTTTCCAGATATTAAAAAATTTTGGTCTTTCACCCAGTTTTGGACCCGAACATAATCTGTATATGGGTGCAGTTTTCACACACTATGTAGACGCTGGCATAAATATAACGATGAGTCAATAACATAATACACGGGGTTGTTAGGAAATTAAGTGTCGAGTTGTATCGCAGTTAGTTTTTACAAGTCTTCCAGTCTTTGAAGAGCCCATACTATGATGGAGTGAAAATATATAAAAAAAATAAATGAAAATGCTACATAATTTTTATCGACGATAAATGCCAGCCTCCCCCCTATCGTGTAAATAGATGATTTTTACAAAAAAACTAATCGAATTGAAAATAACTGAGTTATGCAATCAAAAGTCGTTGCTTGTGGTCAGACTTTATTTATTCCAGAATCAAACTTGATATACAATTGAAAACTAAGAAATAAAAAAAGAAAAAAACAAGTGAGCAAATTTCTCTGAGCATCGTATAAACAGAACACAGTTCAAAATCTCAACTGGTAGGAGGCAGATTAGTTGGCTATTTACGAAGCATGACCGACGATTTGAGCTCGGACCTACCGCGTAACGAATTCCGCTAGCGGCAGGGTGAGGGACTTGAACCCGGGACCTTCGGATTTTAACACCAGCGCCCTAAACCACTCGGCCACGCCGCCTCCACGAACAGCGGTGAAAAAAAGAGATGCCTCTAGAAAAAGGATGTTCAGAGGTTTTCCTTATGTGAAAACTCCCTTAAAAAGTAAATCAAACTAGATAATAAAGCAAAATGAAACAGGCAGACCATTTCCGTTTGGGAGCGAAAAATTGTTCTCGAAAAATCAGGATGTTTATCCTTTACCAAAGATATCTGGAAATTGTGGTCGGGAATAGCAATTTTTACGACTAACGTTTCTCAATTGTGCTACAGTTTAATTCTCGCTTAGATGCGAAGCATTTAGAAATAAATCAGAAATTACAAAATTGCCCGAAATAGCTTAGCATTGATGTTGGATTACAAATGTAGTGTAAGTGCGAAAAGATTTGACAAGAATGTGGCAAAATTCTTATGTGGCTACGACTGAGGATTTCTGTCAGACTTCCATATTTAATATTGGTTTTTTTCTATGTAGTTTCCTATGGGAATTAAAAGTTAAAGGAACATTAGAAAATGTGCCGTTTTGGGCAGAAAACCTCGGAGTCATGTTATAATTTTGACATAAAACATGCTATTTCCACGTTTTTTATCAAACATAATTTATTACTCTCATGTGACGCAGATCGTAGTTATTAAGAAAATGACGCTGAAGTAAAAGTTGACGCAATTTGAAATTTGCACCTTTTTTGCAGTTCTTGTAATAGTCTGATGTGGCCATTGTTGTCTGGATATACCATTTACCAAAATGTTCGGAAGTTGTGTTTGTGAATAGTTCTTTTCACGATTAACTTTTCTCACTTCCAACACAATTTGGTCAAAAATTTTTAAAATGGCCAAATTGAGAAAATGAAACTGATTCGAGTGAAAAAATAAGGCTTAAGACTACACCAGTAGTCTTTTGGTTTTGGACATGCGTAATGAAGTAATGATGCGTAATCCTTTGAACCATAAATTCCGGAACTTAAGAAATGAACAGCTCTCATTCAAAATGCCAGGCCCGGAAGCTTGCAAGCTTTCACAACGCTCGCTAGCTTTTATATAGACGTTTTACACCGGTCATCATTTTTAAACCGAGGGTCTCGGTTACTTTGAACTTTCGGGGTGAGATACATTAAAAATAAATTTTGTTTTCTTTTGCGCTTGTAGTGGAAGAAAGGTCACCGCTGACAATAACAGCACCTGTACCTAAACCAGAGCAAGGAATAAACAAGGTTTTTCTGCAGCAAGCCCTTGGTAATATTCTGCGGAAACGTAGCTATGCAGCCTCTACAGATCCTTGTTTTAGATTCCTGGATCAACTCCAGAAGAGCTGTGACGATACCAACTCCACTGTGACTAAAAGAGACTGTTTTAGCAGTTGTGGTAAGTTGGTGCTGCTTAATTAGAGGATCTCAGTCACGGAATCTTGCGATATTTTAGCTACGTACAAAGTTATATTTAAATTGAAGGAAACCTGGAAATAAGAGTTTACTAAGGTGTAAAAGCACCAAACGAAAAATAATAAACCATAGAGGAACAAGGATGGTCAAGGATGGAGAAGATTCACACGGATTACAAAAGACGAAATAAAAATAAATGGGGCCGAAGTTTTTAAGATGGACAATCAGATAAGATTGAACTACTTCTGTAACTTATAGACGCCACAAACTCTGAAGCTATTCCTTGGAGCTTCATACTGATGTCTATTGTTTTAGGCTGAATTTTAACATATAGAAATTTTTCTATTGATAATTTCCTTATAGTGCCCATGAAAACAGATGGTATTTGTTACAAACTATGGGAACCTGAATTATACGGAGAAACTCACATTCAGACAGAAAAGCGCTGGTACTTTCAGCCATCCACCAAAACCTGCTTACAGTTCAATTACGGAGGCTGCCTTGGTAACGAAAATAACTATGTCAACCTGGAAGACTGTCAATTAGCATTTAACTGTAAGTATACCTCAAAGAAATAAGTACTTATAAAATGAATTAAGTTTATAAATTTTTCTTTGGGAGCTCGCTTTCAGAAGGCATCGTGTTTTTGATTAAGCAATCAATCAACCAAGCAATCAGTCAATCACTAAATCAATCAATCAATCAATCAATCAATCAATCAATCAATCAATCAATCAATCAATCAATCAATCAATCAATCAATCA
>OMLO01000543.1_pt1 | contig 24953 bp, 14 predicted proteins | sample 1674811 | NCBI WGS metagenome assembly OMLO01 (sample SAMN06265003, study PRJEB25207) | coral metagenome | isolation source: Coral host | place: Mexico:La Bocana,Puerto Morelos, Mexico | collected 2008-11-13
CGTCGAACAACTGGGGTTGATGAAACAATTTGGGTTTTTCAACCTCGATTTGTTGTCATTCATCAAACACGTGACCTCTAGAGATTGTCTCTGATTGGACGATAGCTCGCGCAAAACAATGCCCACGTGATCACGCAGAAAAATGGCGAGGGAGTAGGGGAGGGGTAGCGTGACACCACCAGGGTAGAGTACGTAGAAAGCGAGAAAAAAATTGAAGGGAAGTAAATAAAATGATAAACCTGCAGCACAGGCGCTTTCGCTTTGTGAGTAGCAGCAAATCAAGCGCTTTAAAACGATTGTAACACGGGAAGACAGCTCTGGGAAGAACTATCATAAAGAACGAGGGCGGGGAAGAGGCGGGGTCATTGCCTGGACCTATTTTCTTGTCATGCATTTTCCTGTTTGTTTGTTTGCATCGATTTGCAGGTTAACTACAAAAAAGGGAAAAAAAACAGACGCTTTCCTCAAAGCGGAGAACAAACGATTTCCAACGAAAATAAGCCGACAGCCTTGAACCTTGAACTCGGCAACTTAATAAAATCTCGCACTGATTGCCGAACACAACCTTGTTCCCCATGGCTCCCTCTTTAATTAAACACAACGTGCGCCATTTGTTCTGCTCAACAATAATTTGTTTTCTTGTTTTCGGCTGTATTAATTTTTTGTCACAATCTGCAGGGTGAAGGAAGTGAAAAAGAGAAACATTTATAATATAACTGTCTCGATGGAATACTAAAATCAAATGATTACACACTTTTAAAATTGTTGGTTCTAAACCATATTTTTATTCAACTTACTTATCATTTATCACATAATGGTTATTTGTGGGTTACCACTATTTTAAACAAAGGGAAGTTAGTTTATTAACTTAGTATATTTTAACGCGAGTTAAAAATTTGAACCTTTGGTTTAACAATGGATTTTAATTAAGCTTTCTACATTATCAGAAATTAAACTTTGCCACTGATTTACGTTAGGTCTAAATATTTATCTGTCCCAAAACTTATATCCCCATTCACATAGCAAATCAATACTGTTAAATTGTACTAAGTCATTTAATACTGGCTTTCTATGAACAAAAAGGAATCAAATTAAATCCAAAAAAACTAAGAGACCAGCCTTAGTGTCTAATGGAAATTATTGATATTTACTAACAAAAAAATATCAATCAAGCTTATACATACTGAGATCCTTCCTAATTAGCCATAATTACCATGCAAAGTATATGATCATTATTATCAAATTAATGAAATAACCAAAAACTCCAACAAAATTGGACTGCAAAAGATCGTAGTGGAAAACAACAATCTTTCCAACTCACAAAATATTACCAAAACAGTGCAGCACTTGTATTCCTGTGTGTAGGAATATCATATTGGCCACATCATAAAAATATTTAATATAATTATTCTAAAAATTACAATTGGGCATCATAAATAATACAACATATCATTTCCACCCATAATTACCTCTAGGACCTCTCAAAGGTTATATTTTTCAAAGGTTACAGATCTAACCACATGCAATAGAATTATACAATCATGTGTGCAATTTTCTTTTGTGCAGATGTGCATCGTTTGTTGACAAACAAGTAACAAAAAATATATTATCACATGTTAGTCCTTAGCTCAACACCTATCACCTTTGCACTGTGACTAATATTTTTTTCAACATTATGATGCTTCAGAGTTACAGAACCATGTTTGTTTTGTACCATAGCATCAAAATATGTAGTAATGACGATTTTATAACAGGAGGGTTAAAGCTAAGTACAGTATAATTATTACAAGACAAATATTTTATTTGAAACATTTTAGTTTATAAATCTTTAGAAATTTATCACGAGTGTTTACTGTTATGCATTGTACATTGATTTATACACATTCACCAGATAAAAAGTGTGTTATCAATTACGTTTCATTTTTACCATAAATCTTCCAAAAGACAAGGAAATAGAAAACTATGACATATTTTGTTCACAATACTTTGTACATTTATTTATTATTCTTTGAAAACTACATTTCATCAACCACTACTACACAAAGCTGTATATTCCCTTTGCCGCCTCCAGGAATATCCATTCCCCACCCTCCCAGTCCCACCCAGGATCTCAAACTGTCCCCTCCCCCCTTCCCTCCCCTCCTAGACTACATTCTGCTTCATCAGCAGATAACTACAAGCAAAATAAGCCATGACAAATTCATAGCTATAAAACAATATCTTTACAAACATTTAAATACCTCTCTGATAAGGTAATACCACATCAAGGTACTAAAGCGTTTTATAGACCTTAGCTGATAACTTTTTTTAGAAAATTTTTGACTTGAACAGCAAAACAGGAATTCAAATAAGGGAAATGCGTGATTTGCAGTTCTGAGTTACATTAAAATTTAATGACTGGTTTTCATTTCTGTTATGAAAACTGCATTAACCAACACTTCTACATTCTTGGAAATGTCATTAAAAAGTTCTGCAGAAGTAAAATCGTAAAAAAGCTGTTGTGGAGTCATATTTTAAGACCAAGGTGACAGTTTCTGTTATTCCAACGGCAGCATTATGAAAGCTATGTTAATTTTTGAACCGTAGCAACAATCAATAATATTATTAGTTCATTAAAATGTATGACTTGATAATCTGCATAACCATTCTCATCCTCCCGAGGCTGAGATCCTCTTGATAAGCACCAAGAACTCCAACCTCTAGCTGTAACAAGTCAGAACAGAGAACTTGTTTTGTACTCTCAGCCAATTTGAGTTGACAGATTAATGAAGAAGTCCAAATACTGAGGACCTCTGGTGTTGGACCCACCCATGGGTTGCGGTTCTTGGCACCGACCAATAGGATCATGATTTGGACACATCCTCACTGGTGCCCTAAGTGATAAATTATAAATTGAAGAACCTGTTCTTCACAATGAAACTTGTCTTGATTTAAAATTAATCCTCTTGATGAAAGTAATTAAGAGAAATTTGACTTTGATTGGCCTGGAGCCGAAATGTCAGAAAATTTCGTTTCTCTCAGCCCAGTCCATATGTCGAACTATCATTAATCTCTTGTGGGTATGAGAAAAGCAATCACTGAGTTTCTAAAGAACTGGCAGGTCATAAATTAGAAGTGGGCTACTTGAAACACTAGGTTGATTATCAATTACATTGTTTCTTATAGAAAATTGATCAATGTAAATTAATTGCCATAAAAATAGAATTGGCCTCTTTGATAAAATTAATATGCTTTCAATATAGATTTAAAGTAGGTGGCGAACCTCAGATGCAACCACCCATCAGAGAGTAATAAGAAAGGCCTAAAACAACTTTCTTTACAGGGCTTATTTTTGAACTGTACTTATATCATGGTTGGTCTTGTACATGTCTTATATGATCAATGATGCATGAATAATGTTTGTGGTTTTTCAAAAGTTGATTCACACTTCCAGGTCAACACTGATTGGTAAGGTCACACCAACCAGTGGAAAGGAAATGCAGAAAAAAAGAACAAATTTGTGGTTTCCATTCGATGTCATCACTATATTGAATTTTCTAACAAGCTTCTTTTTTTGTGCGTTATCCAACATGGACACCAGGGCCTTTGTTGTGTGAATCTTAAGGGATTGGATGAAAAGCCAGAGTCGTAATATAAAAGTTAAATCATACTTACAAAATAAGGCAAAGTCAAGTAGTTGTACCATGGCGTAGTAAAGTTCATTCACAAGCTTGAGATTTTTAACTGGGCTTAAGGTCTTAGGTAATTTATTGATTTATATCAATTAATGTAACTTTGATCTAGAATGATTGATGCCGTTCTCGAGAAGCCTCTGGACCATAATGTGATCAAAAATAAAATTCAAATCATTGAAATAACACCCTACAAAAAGCCTTAATATGAGAAAATCTGTAAAGCCACGATAAAAGACTCCATTTTCTAATTTTGCCAGTGATCTGAATGCGACCTTGAGAAATGAAGTCCTGTTCCTACGTTTGCCCGTGATCTCATTTCATAATGGAATGAAGCCAAAGTTTTCTGTTTCCTGGGTTTCTAAGTCTAGCGACTAACGTGGTCATTTCAAAATTGCTTTAATCAGCAAACAAATTTCTGTACTTCATGGAAGCTGGGTCACTTCATCGTAGAAACGAACTCTTGGACGGCCCCTGCCTGATGGCAACCTTGATTCCTTCAAAATAAAAAGAATAAAATTGATATAGTGAGGATAAAAGACATTTTCAAACACTTTGAATATCTTGGTCAGAAAATGTTCTGGTGTGCTTTCTCTGTATCTTGTCTTGCTTGAAACACTCTCTCGTGCTTAAATTGTGACATGTGTTTCATTCAATTGCAATTTAATGGTTCCACAAAATGGTTATATTTAAGTGTATCCCTCTTCCCTCATCTTCACCATACCCCTCCAATACCCTATACCAGAACTACTTTCTTGCATTCTCACAGCTTCTGACTCGACAATAATCATCAAGGTAAGCCTGACAGTTGCTGAACATCAAAGACAGCAGCATAATAATATTATCATACCTCAGTGTAATGGTCTACACTTCTTTTTGGAATATAATCTCTTTGGACTGAGCGTATACTATCAATCACATCTTTATCAACATCCTGCAAAGGCAAAAATAGTCACTCATACCACAAGGTATCAGTAAACGTTCCATCTACAGTTGTTACTGTGTTACAATCCTTTTAACCCGAGTGGTATTTCTCTTCAACTGATCTCCTGTCTCAAGTAATAAATCATCAGCCCCAGTAGTCACAAGAATCATTAACATACATGTAACTGCCCAAAAGTTAATCCTGGCAAGCTTTTTCTCTAGCGGCATACAGTCACTCACCCCTCTCTGCCTTACCTTGACTGTGTTTATCTAGAGATACCTCAAATCCATAGTTGCAAGAATTCCTTAATTATTTTCATAAAATAGCCTTGAGTAGTTTATAAACTTCTTTTTAAATACTTTACTCTTTAGGACTCTTTAGGAAAAGACTAAATGAAGATTTGCAAACCTCTAGAGAGCTGAATGAAGCTTCACTTTCGCTCTTCATTTGTTGTTGAGCAGACACTAACCTAGATGTGCAAAAAATAATGAAAAAATTAATCAGATGAAGATTCTGATCAGATTAGCATTAAACAAATCAGTTCAAAAACAACACAACATGATACACCGTCAGTGACAGACAAAAACAAAACCAACATTTAAACAAATTTCGGGTTTATCTCTAGGATACACAATATGCATTGAATATGCATTGTTCCAAAAGTTTCCAAAACAATTGAACATGCATTGTTCCAAAAGTTTCTAAAACAATGCGAAACATCTGATCCATCAGCAGAGTAAAATGATACTGGTTCCTCCATGAAGTTAATCTTTTTTAATGTCAAGAAAGAGTTCCGAAGTTACATTATAGTCATTGTAATCATACATAAATAAATATTACTACTAATAAAAATGTTCAACAAAAATATAACATGGTCATATTATATCTTACTTTTGTAATGTGAACAATGTCCCAGTGATATGTTTACATCTGCTAACCAGGTTCTCCAGTTTAGATGGTTCTTCTTTCAAAAACCTGAAGGAAAATATTCTTTTACATTAATTGACAGATTTTCAGGTGCAGAAATCTAGACTAACAAAGTAGTATTTTAGTACAGCCAAACCTCTGCTAAAGGACACCTCCTGTAGGCAGACGTCTCCCATAAGTGGACACTTACTATTTGTCCCAGCCACATACAAACAAGCACCGTATTTTTAACCTTGAATAAGCAGACACTTCTCTTATATGAACACTTTTTTCTGGTCCAAAGGTTGTCTGGTTACAGGAGGTTTAACTGTGTTCAAACCCAGCCTTTTATAAGCTATCATGAGTAATGGGCATATACACTTACTTATCTCCCTGGACAATAACCTCCAACTCTGAAGCCATGATAGATTTCATGTTGTCATGGAGTTCTGCAAATTCACCTGAAAGGGAGAAAAATTATCTCATTGCAAGGAACTACTCTGAATCATTTTGGAACATCTAGGATGAAAATAGCAAGACTTCAATGACTTACTCTTTAGATCAGAGACTTGACGACTTATGATTGACAGCTGACTGTTAAGACTGTCCACTTCAGCAGGATTGCCAATACATCTCTTTTGTACAACGTCCAACCGAACCATCTCCACTTCGCTTTCCAGCTCACTGAAATAGAGAAAAATATAATGTGAGTCATAAATTGCACAGCTGAAAACTACTTATTAATAGTTCCAAGCTCAGAAGAGCAATTCTCCTATAGAGTTATTCTAACATACATTTCTTTTAATGTTACCTTGAGAATTTGATTGTAGGTTTAAGACAATTTTCTTTAATCTTGTTTGCTATCTGTTTAACAAGGAATTTGATTTGATCTTGAACATGTTGTTGTTGCCATACCTTATATGCCGGTTTATATCATTCTTTCCTCGAATATAAGCCATCTCCTCCATTTGGACTTTTTGTCTCCTGGACTTCTGAGAAGTATTATCAGCTAAAATGAATACAACAGACCAATATTAAACAATAACTTTAGAATAATTCACTGTTGTAATTTCTTGATGACTAACATTGGGTTAAATGAACTTGAAGGAGGTGGTTTGTAATCTGATCATCAATACAAGCCAAGGAAAGGCCACCCTGTAACGGCCACAAAGAAAAATTGCCAGCTTTTAATTTTTACCATCTAGAGATTAGATGTCTAAAGCTATAATTTCTCCATTTTATTATCTATTAAGAAGTTAAAATGTTGTGAAATCTCTCTTTTAAATTTGGACATTTCACTCAGAAGTTGCAGCTTAAACAAAATTGCATACTTCTTCCAGGTCTTCAATTTAGTTAGAAGATAACAATATTTTCAATGTATTGCTTAAGTGCAAATAACAAATGGCATTCAAGACACACAATATTACCATGGCTTATCTGCCCAACACGATGCACTATCTGCTCCATTGCATGTTTCATCATTTCTTCAAACTGTTGTGCTTGGAATGTCTGGAACTGTTTCATCTGACTAAGTTCAGCTCTCAACATTCTCAAGTCTCCACGGAGTGTTGAAGCTCGTACCTCAAGCGCTCTCTTGTCTTTAACACGGCCTGGGAACAAATAGCAGTATTTTATTGTTAATGGCACAATGCAGCAGGAAAATAAAAAGGGGAAAAAAGAGATGCTTCTTCACAAGTATTTCTCAAGCACAGCTGGTTACTGTAATTCTTAAGCAATGACAAAACAATATCACAATCTTTCAATGTAACATAGCGCAACAATGTTAAGAACAACATGTTTGGCTACCCTGTTGCAACATGTTGGGTGTTGTTTGCTCAAGTTTGAAGTGGTAAAATTTGAGCCAACAAATCCCAACATGTCACAACAGGGGGCCAGACACGAACAATGTCACAATTGTTTGGCCCAGGCTAAATAATATAACAGCCCCATAAATCTTAAACCTTCAACAGCCCATTCTGTCCAGTAAGATTTACATCAAAGATCTAAACCTACATAATATGCTCATAATTTCCTTTGAGACATTTGTTACTTTGATGGGCACTGACAGCCTAAAGGTGCACAACAAAATTCTACTAATACTTCTGTGTTAATATTGTTGACCCACTTCATGTCTCATCAAAAACTTTGAAAAAAGCAAACCTTCATATTTAACTGAAGCATGGCCACCAGAAGAGGATGAACTGTTTGACAACAAAGGTGTTGGACTATCTAATGACCGCTTGGGTTTCGATGATGGCAGCGGAAGTGTCTGCGTCTGATATTGTACACTGATGTCTCGCTTGGTTCCCCTAGGGGCGTGTTCTCTTTGTAACGTCTGACTGTATTTTAGAGATGATTCTCTGGAACTAGATGCCCTTGGGGGTGGAGCAGGTACATGTTTGGGTTTACCTGTGGATGTAGAGTAAGGTAAGTTTTAATTACTTCTAACCGCTTACAACAATTATCACTAAATCATTCATAGTTAATTATAGACAATGGAACAAAAACAAATTGAACATTTTGAATGTTATTCTGATTTGCAATTGTTAGCCTTTTTCAAGCTCGCTGATTATGGCAAACATTAATGTTAGGTGATATTCTAAGTAAATGGGTAAGAAGACATGTAGACATAAATGCATACATCATAAAATTCAAATGATACATAAATGCAATGAAGACAATAAATGAAAAAGAAAGCAATGACCAGCACAATGAGACAAGAGCAAAAGTGAAGAAGAAAAAACAGAGAATGTACAAGAAAGAATAGTGGTTTTACACATCTAGTAACAAATTGTGCACAGTTCAGTTACATTTGCTAGCAACTATCATGACTGAACATTATTAGCAATGTTTCTTTGCCTAAGTTTTATGTTATTATATTCCCCAGAAGTTGTCCAATTGAAGAACAACATGAAGAGAGATCTGTTTCACCTTTTGGTTAATCTTGTATCTTAATTTCGCCTTTAAAGAAAGAGATAAGAAAGGGACAGAAAAGCTCAAAGCAGAAATCTCTTTCAACTCCTGATCATTGCTTACTGCAGTATACCTTCTAGGGGTGGAGTCGGGCTAACATCAGACGACAGGGACTCATTTCCAGAATCACTCCTGAACCGTGTTCTAAACGTCTGCAAATGACTTGGTTCATTACCTTCTGTTGAACCATGGTCAATGAAACTGCTCTGCGAACTGGATGCACTTTCTTCAGCACTTTTGCCTGGTAAACTATCATGGCTCCCGGTTTTAAGGGCATCCTCAAGCATGTTGGTGAGTGTGTCAAGTTGATCTTCAACTGGGTCACGTGATGGCCTGAAAAATTTTAAGTACACATGTGATAATGTAATGTAATGTAACAATAGAAAGATCACAAACATGATCAAAGCAAATTTGAATTCTCCCAGCTGGTAAAACAAAAAAAGGTACTGAAAGCAGATTTATTTTTCATGTGTAGATCAGAGCTTGAGGGGTTAATACATTATCAAATTCTTTCAACCAGTGCATCAAAAAAATCCCTCCCAGCTAGTAATCAAACAAATGCTTCAAGAACAGTCTGATAAGCTACAAGGTTTGAGATCTACAACCAAGCCCTCAGGAGAAACTACAAATCATATGAGGCTTCTCTCCATGGTCTTGTTACATACTATAAGCAGCACTAATCAGGCGAATACCTTCTTGGTTTTAGAGTTGTACCAAGGCCAGGTAGTGGAACTTTCTTTTGATCCATCAGAGTACCTCCTCCAGTGTGTGGCAAAGAGTTTTCAAGGTCATCTTTACCAACCACTCTTGTAACTGTTGTGACACTGGGACCTCCACTTGCCTGTCTTGTCACTGTGGTAGTTCGTGTGTATCTGACATTGCCACCCCCACTGTGGATGACATCGGCTGGTGCAAAGTGACTGTGGTTAGGAAGGGGTGTGCTTGTAACTTGAGCTCCAGTGTGAACAGCAGTTGGGCTGCTGACAGAATGAGGGACAGGACCATTCTGGAATGGTCTGGACTCCAGCATCTTAAGGTGAGACTTATTTGACAAGTCACTAAGAAAAAAAAAGTTGGCATGGTAAGGTGTAAGGCTGCATTACAGAATGCATGTTGCAATTTTATCACTGGAAGTTAGTCTAGGGTCATTATGTTGTGTTTTTGGGCAAGGCACTTTACTGTCTCAGGTATCCTTTCCACCCAGGAACATAGCATGGCTGCTACATAATTTTCAGTCTTTTCCCTGATAAAAATACAATTTCCTGACCAAATAATTGCAAAATGTTGGGTATAGTAGCAGCTTTTAGTGTCCACTCCCAGCCATCCTTTGCATTCATTTTTTAAAAACAAGAAGTTTTCAACAAATTTTCCTTCTTCATTTGGAAAACCTTTGTTGAGATCACAGTGACCCCAAAATGTTTCTTCTAGTCTTGAATGCTATTAATTCAACTGTGTTAAATTATTTCAATTTTCTTTGTTTTTTCCTTTTAATGTCAATTCTGTCTTATTAAATGTATATCAAGTTGGAAATAACTTACAAAGGAACTCATTAATCAAAATTGTATTGAAGAGTCTTTAGACAAAAGGGATGACAGACTAAATACAAGAGGCTTTCCACATTACCTGACATTGTCGAGTTCATAGAACACTCCACAAGAGTTATCCTTGATGTATATGGTCTTTCTGTTTTCATTGTCCTTCATCTTGTCGGAGAATGTTTGATTAAACAAAGCCTGAACCTGTTGAAGACCTTCCATGCCAGCTGGTAGCATTGCACGCTTAATCTCGTCACCATACTGTAGGTATACAACCCCTGTTAAACACCAAACAATGGCACAATTTAGTAATATCATTTATTTTACCATGTATACCTTTAGGATTGGATCAAGTGCTCCCTCATAATAATTATGCCACACAGGGATGTCACTAAGCTTCGCAACATATTACGGCTGGCTATGCATGATTTTCCCTCGATGTTACTGTTGAACTACTGTGATAAATTCACCCACAAAGTAACAAGGCTGCTGGAGGTGTGGAGAACTAGGCTACATCAAACATTAAGTTTTGAGTCATCTGTCGTCTTGATTTTTACATAATATGTTACAAACTTGTTACTTTGTGGGTTAATTGTATCAATAGCAGGCATTTTCATCCATAACACTGAGAGCCTATCAAGCATATCTCTGAGCTGTTATTAATAGCTTTTACAGGTTACAGCCCTTATTGACAGCCCTGTTAAGTGCACCCTGTTCTGCATAGGACTGAAGGTTCACCGTCTTATTTGAGGTACCTCTGCAGGAACATTGGTGAACATGAATTTTTTATTTTCAAAGCAAAACTTCCCAATTAAGCACACATTCTTGGATCTCGAGAACTTAGTGGCCACTCCAAAAAGGCGTCCACTTGAAAGAGTTGTCTATCTGTGTGAGGTTAAAACTGCGGTATTCATATGTGTCTGTGGCCGGAACCTCAATGATTGCAGGAGGTGTCTATTGGTGAGGTTCAACCACATTAGATGACAATTTTACCTGGTGTTGAGCTAGTGTGAGGCACATGGTTTTCTTCTTTTCTTGGCATAGTTGGATAAGTCCCTGGTTTGTGCAACAACAGCTCGTATCTTTTTTGCTTTGGGGATGAGGCTGGAGGTGGTGGCACAGCCTACAAAAAGGCAATATTATTATTTTTAGAAGAACACTTTCATCATTACTAAGAATTGTAACTAGATAACAGGAAACTAAGGGATGATGGCAAACAGCCGAAAACGTTTGGTTTGAACCTTTTTTAATTTTACAGTTTTTAACTTTTTTAGCCTTGTGTATGAGATACATTTCATAGAGTGAACATTATGGACAATAATGGGTTTTTTTAACAAAAGGAAATGAGGATTTGTAACAGCAAATGTTAGTAATAACGGCAATTGGTAATCTCCTTATGGAGAAGCATAATACTTGTATTTAGATCAGATTCCTGTGAAATTATGCACAACTCATGAAAAGTTTAAAATATTTTACTTCCAGAGTTTAAGGGAACACACCTGAAACTTAGGTTAATGAATAAACTAACAGCATTTTTTGACTGCTTTAACCAAAAGTCTAGGGCTCTTGGTTTTTCTTCCACCAAAGTGCTAGATCAGTTAAACCATCACTATGCTATCAAGGAAATAATATTTTCTGGCCTTGCCTGTTTTATGTGTAGTAAAAATTGCCTTTGCTCAAGTTGATCTTGATTAAATGAAAAACACTTTGGCCTTCCCAGCTTAATTTTTCTTTGGTTGTAGACAGATAAATTTTAATAATCCTTAGAATACTCTTTAAAGCTCTGTAGACAGACAGAACTATTGTCTGTAGAAGCAAGCATTATTTGAAAAGTGCCAAAATAAGGTCTGTCATTGTAAATAGTCATTCCAGATGGCTGAAAGTATGGTTTACTAGTTCCTGATTTTTTCATGATTTTTGCAACAAGCATTCAGTACAAGCATTCAGTACAAACGTTTGGACAGATATCCAGCACTCGTCTTACAAAAGAAGAAACTAGTGTGCTTTTATCATATTCCTAAACTCTTCTCTTTTGGAGGTCACTGCGCCTTCTAGCGCAGCTGTAACTTTCAGGATATGGTTTCGCATGGCAAATTCATTCTTTATTCCCTTTCCAAAATACATTTTTTATCTTTAGTTAACTCTAATGTATGACAATGTAAGTCTCTAAGCTCTTACAGCAATTTGATATTAATTTACCTAAGCAAGTTTCAAGAGAGTTAATCAGAGCTACACAGTTTTATAGCTAAACTGAGAGTTAAGTGTATTTAGACTTCAGTTCAACAGCTGCAGCATAAGGAATTAACATGAAAATAAATTATTTAAAACATTCACACAATCTCTAGTAACCAAAATTGTTTGCAGGGTCTTGATGACAAAGCATTACGGCATAGAGTCAATAATTACAGTGCCAAGGTTTCATTTCACATATAATTTAAATAAAACACTGCACAAGGGAAAAAGTAAACTACTGCATTTTTAACCTTCTGTCACAACTATTTACAAAGACAGACCTTACCATGACACTTATAAAACAATGCTTGCTTCTACAGACAATTGTTCTGTCTATCTACAGAGCTTCAAAGAGTTTTCCAAAGATTAATACAATCTATCTGTCTGCATCCGAAGAAAAATTATATTAGGAAGGCAAAGAGATACAACTGACACAAAGGACAAGTTGCGCAGAGGCGATTTCTATGTAACATGTACATGTAACAGGCAAGACCACAAAATATTATGTGTTTGATAGGTTAGTGGTGGTTAAAGATCTAGCTTTTTCGTGGAAGGAGAATCAAATAGCCCTTGGATATCAGATGTCTTTTGTTTCACTGTTTGCAGGAGAGTATATATGTTGGCACTATCTGTCTAGAGAAAAAAACCTTTCACTTAAAAATTTTGCCTGCTAGTTGATAGACTCAGATTACCTAACAGACAGAAAGAAATATGGTGATAAACATACCCTGACTCTGTACATGAAGTGTGCTGGTTCCATTACAAAAGAGAGTGAAAAATATTATGCGCAGCAAAAAAAATCCAAGGCCAGAGACTTGTAGTGACAACGTATATTTAAAGACCCACACTGAGAAATTTGCATATACAAGTTTTTCAAGAGAAAAAGTCATTCATTTTAATTAATGATAGCTTAGTCTTAATCCCATTGAATAGCATGCATATGTAAGCCATAAGACCTGGAGATTTGTGTCACTGAAAAAATTATCTAACAAATATATGCAGGAAAAAATCTGAATGGCTTTTTCAAAAAGAAAAAAATTATTTAAATGACTAGCTAGAACAAATATGTTTTACTACTACTGTACTGAATGAGAAAAAACATTAACACCAGCACACGGGAAGAGTCGGCTCTTAAAGATGAAACAAAACTTGTTGTTAAATTTAATCTGGTCATTGAAACCGCTCACATGGTTTAATACTAAAATAAGCAGGAAATCACTGTTCACACTCTTGTTATTTCTGTCAACACAAGACAAGAGCTCTGAATTCTTCTCCAATTTCAAGATAAAAGTCTTGACGATTTTCACTTCACTAGCCTTCGCTACCTCTGACAACTCCTACATTTCTATGAGTGCCCTTCCATAGAAACAAAATAAAAGAAAAATAGTTTACCGGTGGTTCTTCTTGAATTCCATTTGGCTTGTTACCATTTTCTTCTCCTGGTTTCAAACCAAACCGTTTCTTTACCATGGCAATAATCTGCTGGCGAGAAAGAGTCTGCGTGGACTGGGCATCTGGTTCACTGGAATTCCCCTGACCTTGTAATCTCTTTGCTTTTTCCACCTCCTCCCCGACCTCTGAACCTCCTGTGGTGCGCCTTCTTGGCCGACGTGCATGGCTTTTAGCCTCAGAGTCACTGACAGTGGTGGCTGTGTCTGTAAGGAAAAACATGATATCAGCTATTTCTGATCATACAATTTAAGAGATACAGATCACAAGAATGAAATGGCTGATAACCAATAGCATAATAAATTTGTAGACAGGGTTTAAAAAATTTGCTAGAAAAGAAATCTTTCAAGGTTGTAACTTCTGCGATGGATGGTAACTAATAATAGAAAATAATTTGAAGAGAGGCATATTGAAAAGACTAAATAATGTTGAGATCTGAACTGACTATTTTACTATATCTGATTGGCATGATAAGTTGATGACGTTGAACAAGCTTGAATCTTTATCAGAGATACACTGACTGGCATAAATTTGACCAGAAGGACAAAGAATCAAACAAGCATTACAGGTAGGCAAGAATGGTGAAATACTCAAATACATTTAGTAAAATAATGAACACAGGTCAAGTTAAACTACTTCTTAAATCTAACTGCCTGGAGAAATGTTTGCTCTATCTACTTTTGGTTTATCTATATGGCACAGAGACCAGAATTGAGAATTCTGTTGTATGCCGACATCAGAAATAGAGATATAAGGCTTCCTCCTGTCTGAATGACCATGGCACAGCAATTTACATACTTGGATTTCATTAATTATATATGATGGCATTATTTTAAAATTAATCAAAATAAAATAAATTGATAAAAACAACTTACAATAAAAGCTAAAAAAGTAAATTCAGATTTGCTAGACACTAATAATTACATAAAGCTGCTGAAGAAATTTCTTTCACTTTGAAACAAAACTACAGATACATTTGAGAAAAACAATACAGAAAAAAGGAACATAATTCATAAAAAACAATAATTAAATTACCTTTCAAGCTGTGCATTGACAATAATGAAATGAAGCTCATGTTAAATAACTTTTAGAGGTTCAGATGAATAAATAAGAGAACATCATAGGCGAATTCAACAATTCTGGAACAACCAATAGAAAATTTGCATTCATTTTAATTATACACTGACAATTCAGGTTTCATCAGAGGCCTACCCATGGGTGAATGAACTGGCTGTACGAATAATCTTGGCTAGCTAGTATGTCTAGCCCAAGGACTTTTTTCTATATAAAGAAATTTGTTTAAATTATATTTCACTGAATGAAATTTCCATTGAAAACCTAGTAAATAAAATCCTCATTATAGCATTCATTTCATCAATATTTTAACCTTAGACTAATTTAAAATATTGGCAATGATATAAAGCATGAAACGTTGGAGATAAATCACTAATTAACAATGGTTAAAATATTTAGAAAGTAATTTTATATTAAATTTATTCCTGTACACATCACAACCAAAACAATTCACCTAAACTATTTTACTAACTTAAGATTAAATTCTTTAGAATGTTATAAATATATATAAGATAAATATATTTCTTACATTTAGGAAAAAAACATTCTCTTGTATAGTTAAGTAGTATGACAATATAATATTGTTATAAATCATTTTTTGCCCTAACCAATACTTCACTTCCACAACCGTTATTCAATGCAGTAGTAATATCATGTCTGGACTACTGTAATAGTATCTTTCATGGTCTCCCAAAATAGGAACTGGATAGACTTTAAAGAATTCAAAACACTGCCACACACCTTATCACAGGAACTAAATGACACAAGCACATCAAACCTGCCCTTCGAGACATACACTGGCTACCTGCTGGGTCACAGATTATATTCAAAGTTCTGTTCATCACTTTCAAAATTATCCACGGTCTTTGTCCACCTTACTTGTCTTTCCTCCGACAACAATACCACCCACAATGATGCCTACGCTCCTCTTTTAAACTACTTTTTAATGTCTAACTGTGAACTCTGTCACGTATGGTGAATGTGCCTTTTCTTTCTCCGCACCTACATTATGGAATAGTCCACCAGATTCTATTAAAAAGGAAACATCTCTTTCAAGGACATTGGCATGTATGTGTGGTTGGCCATAACAGCATGTCATCCTCTGTACGTAAACAGTCCTTGAGGACCTCCTTAGTTGTTTCAGAAAATGCAGGAACAAATTTGACTGCTTAATTAACAAAATGTTTACATCAAACAAAAAAGCTCAAGTTTGAATGTACAAACAGATTCGATGCAATAATACCTTAACTTCATCTATGTAAATTTATAAGTCTGAACTATTTTGAACTTGCTCTTTTTATTCATTCCTTGATAATTGTGCCTTGAGGTCACCAAAATGTCGGAACATTATATCGGTAACTTTTGAAATAAATTGTTTGAATTTTAACTAACTTATTTATTCATATAGTTTTAGAATGGCATTGTTCTAAATTATAATTATTATTGTTCTAAATTATTATTATTATTATTATTATTATTATTATTATTATTATTATTATTATTATTATTATTATTATAGTAATATAAATCACCTCCTGATATTAAAGAGCAATGATGGATGAATTGGAAAAGTAAAAATAGACATCATTAGTTAAATATGATTGATTAACTTCCAAGGAAGGAAATGAAGATAAAGTGAACCTGATCTCCATAATTACAGGTTTCGATAATTATACTCATTTTTCTTTTTTAATTAACAGCACAAACAGAAGAAATGCAGAGATAAGAAGGAATTGTAATGTTGTGGTATTATTTATTTATTATTATTATTATTTATTAAATAAATGAATTAAAAAGGACATAAAAAATGAGAGCACTGAGTCTATAAAAGTGGATGGCCTATTTTTCCATCACAGCACTGAAACAGATAACAGAAACACTTAAAAACACCACGCTGAGCAACGAATTTATTTAATATTTTAAACTTCGTCAGTGTCAAGAATGTAATTACTGAGCAAAAAGTGGGAACAAGCAAAAGGCTTGACCTTGAAACTGGATACCAATGAGAAAAAGTTATTTTAACAGGGACTTAAACAGCAAGCAGGTCAAACTATTGCTAAAAACATCATCGGCAGCTTAAAGAATTAGCTAGAATACAAAGCTCTTTTTAATAATTATGATGTCTAAAGGTGGCCAAAATATCAGCCAATATGAAATGTCAGTCTAATCCACTTAATGTTTTAGTCCAGCATTTAAAATAAATGCCCACCCAGAAAGATAGCAAATCCTTTCAAAATAATTTTATGGTATAATGTGAGGATAAGAACTTGTTTGGAAAAATATATTTATACAGAATAACATACATGCATGCATACATGATTGAACTAATATATTGAAAAGGCTTGAGTGATTAAATATAAATATCTTATCAGAAGGAGTTGAAATACTAGACACAATATAAACATTGATTGCAAACAGTAGCATTCCAACATGCTTTTAATAAAATTTATACAGAGGAAATTTGTGATCAAGGCCACAAAGATGCTACGAGTAAACAAATTTCTGGATTTTCATCAGTCATTACCTCAACAAGCTTAATTAATATAGGAAACGTTTAGTTCAGGGCAAAACAACAGGATATCAGTAATTTAAAAGGAAGCAAACTCAAATTTGTTTCAATATACAAGAAAACCACAATATACAATAACAAGTCTCTTGTAAATAAATTAAAGCTACATGCATTGTCTCCAGAAAAGAACAATGCTAATACTGCGAATAGTTTTCGAACAAACTAAAACGCCATCGCTATCCAGCAAAGTACTTTTTTTTTTTTATTTGTAAAAGATCTTTATCTTTACAGCACAAAAGCAGCAGCAAAAATTCAATTAAGACTTCAAAACAAACACGAAACTGGCAACTTAATGGAAGCGTGCGGTTTGGCTCGAACTAGGTACATTTCAATAAAGCATCGAAATCATTAAATATAACTTTCGCATGCCGACGATTATTTTCGAATATCTAAATTCATTTTCAATTTTATCTCATTCTGTGAATGTTTTCACGATTACAATGACATGGGGAGCTGAATTCTAACCACCCGCGTATAAATTCCACAGTAGGACATTTACCGGTATAACCATAAAACTCAAAGAACCTAACACGAACAAACAGCCAAGTTTGTTGTCAAATTAAATTCGCTTCATCGGGTAACTAAGGATCCAAAACGAAAAAATATGATACAACTATAATTAAACTCTTCCTTATTACCATTTCCGAACAAAGGCCTACGGACTCTCTCGACTCGCCGCGAAAAATGCCATTTTTTAAGACGGCTACTTTTCAACGAAACCTTGATTAACATAAGTCTTACATTATCCGGTCAAGCTGCAAGAAAATTTGACAATGTAGGCAAAAAAAGTTATGAGAATTCTACTCTCAGCGTGGGACAGAAACAACAAAAATGGCGGTCTCCTCAACCAGTCGTACGGAATGAATTTACGAGCATTAGTATCAGAAGCTTCGTTATTGCATGGCATCCTCGATTTATGTAAATATGTTTGTTAGCTCCCGGTTTTACAGAAAAAGTAACTTGTCCGATTAAATTACAATCAAAATTTTGAAGTCTACGATTTATGCTGTTATTGAACGAAGAAAACGCAAGCGATTTAGAATATTTCCCGAGGCAGTGAACAAACTAAATGGTGAAGATTTGTCCAGGGGAAAATAACAAATGACTTCCAAACCTGCCAGTGTGAAGAACTTATGCCAAAAGTTGAATATGACAGCGCGATGACTACTGTAGATGAACGGAAGGAAGGAAAACCGCTTACAAACGGTTAAACAGCCATGAAATAATAAGGAAAATACGAACTAACATTTCTGCAATGATTTCCCAGTGACTGAATGCGTGGTTATCTAAAAACAACGCTACAATTACACGATCGGCAAGGAGAAGCTACTAAATTAAATTTCAACGCAGAGTCGACATTTCACCGACTTCATCCACTAATGTTCGCCACGTCAAATCTGTAGACGGATACTAGTGATGTATAGCTTTAATTACAGCGAAATAAATTAAAGGCGAAATCTCTGAGATCAATTTGGCGCGGGAGCCGAAAGATTAACACTCGCCGCGAACGAAAACATTACGCCGAGCGGCCCCCGCGTACTCTCGTCAAAACAGCTGCTGCAATCGGCGAATGTAGTTTCTCGTCAACTTAGAAGTAATTACCAGAGTTAAAACAGGAAACCACTTACATTTTTGCCTTTTAGTGTAGCGCACGAGAAAGGTTTGGCTATCTCCCATCACTTGAAAACTGCCACATCACTTCGCTGTTTTGGTAGCCATGTTGTAAAACGCTTTCGGCTAGACGCTGGCTCGACGCGATCGTTTGCAGCCGCGCAACTTTTCAAAGCGTTCTGCGAACGCGTTTGACGCGGCAGTATTTACGTTGGACAAACCGATCGCATCCGTACATACAACGTACAAACGTACACTAACTTTGTGGGCAGGTTCTTTGTTATTTTGATATCTTAATCTGATAAAAACCCTTGCACCAGTTGCTGTGAGACAAAAACATGCATTTCTGATGCGGCGCAGAAATCAACACGAAATTGACAACTCGTTTACGGGTGTTAAATATTAAAGTCAATTAGCACGAACCGCTTGTTCATTTCAGGCTTTACTTGCTGGGTCCAAAAAACTACCAAAGCCCTCCATAAATGGAGCGAACTGTCAAGACCATACCCCTAACTTAATAACAGATGCTTATAAACCTAAAAGGGAAAACAATTGCCACTGAAAATCGAGTCATATACCTCCCTCGCTTTTTCGTCTCATCTCGCGGTCACCGTAACTACCGGTCTTCTATCCTCCCACGGACAGTTTACAAGCAAGTGGGAGTGTAGATGTTTCTTTTCAAACGAACCACTGCTAAGCAGAGAGCACGTCAAAGGGACGAAAAGATTTATTGTACTGTATTGTCACTGCTGTTATCTTAGAGATTTATACAGTCCTCTGAACAATAAAGCAAGAGGGGCTGTCATTGTTCATACACCTCCTCTAAGCAGTTTTTTGTCTTTCGTGTTTACGGTATATCTTGTTCTGTTTAGTTGCAAGGTAATCGAGTTAAAGCGCTTAGCTGCTTCTGGGCAAGGACGGTTTAGACACAGGACATTGCGCTTACAAGAGCTGCAGTTGCAAAGATCACGCGCGAGACAAACACGACAAATATAAACACAACGCGCGTGGATCTGTTCTAAACAACACGGTTCGAACTCACTTTCAAAGCGACTTGTCAGACCTAAAGAATTTAAGAACAACAGCTGAATTTAACAAAAATAAATATTTTATGCGGGAGGAATTTTAAAAACCGTAGCCAATAAACAGATTTACTGAAATTGGCTGCGCATTTTACGAACCCGTTCATTAAGCCTGACCGGGGCTTTGTTCGATTTACCGCAAGTCATAGGCAAGATCAAGACAATACACACACGAGTAACCTTTAACAATATTTAAATTGACATAGAAAAGATTGAAGGAGTACGTGACGGGGGAGATGAATTCCTTCGTTTATCGAAACAGGCACAAAGATTTAAGCCGATCGCTATTTCAAAAGCAGCTAAGACCTCTAAGATCCGTCAAAGAAGGGGCGACACAACAGTCTGTGTGCTGTTGTATCATCTTGGGCGTTATCAAAAAAATTTTCGTATTCTTGTAAAAATCGGTAGTGTATGCGAATCAAACGGATATCTCGACTGACCAAGTCAAAATCAAGCCACAACAATAACCACGGATTATAACCCGTGAAATTATCTAAAATAAATCCATAATAATGAAGCTAAAGTGTGTACTAAATGATTTAGTGAGAGACAATGAAAAATTCCTAAAGTCATTACTATAAACTAGACTTCCGATTCCAAATGGACTCACCGTCCTTCGGTTCCTTCGTCGCAGACCATTTCTGTTTTTCCCTGCCAGAAAACGAGCGGGCCCTTTTCACTTTGACGCCACCAAAAAGTTTCCCCTTGAGCCCTGGAAGAAAATAATTTGATTGAAAACGACATCAAGTAGAAATATACCGCTGCGCAGCGAACAGAGCCAAACTCGGGATCGTAGCACAGCTGTCCTCGAGACACTTAGAAAGCTTCAAGCGACGAAATAACGCGAGAGTCGAAAGAATCTGTTTTTACCTGAGCTCATGGTAGCTTCTATGAGCTCTAAAGGACGGTATGATCACAAAGATGTAAAATAAGCCACATCAATTATGAGCTCCAATTAGCGCTGGTGCGCGATCACGCTCGTAAAACCGAATGCTGTAAAAACATGAACACGCAACGCGGCTAGCAAACACAGACTGACTGACTGTCAAAGATAGCAAAACAATTCCGACACGCTTCGATAGGGGTTGAAGAAAAGCATCATTGAAGAACTCAACCTGATTGGTTTAGATTGTTCGATGCGACTGCGGAAAAAATGGTTGACAGGTCTGATGAGGGTTGTAATAAACCGGGGCGACCATTTCAACGCGTGTCAGGATCGAATTTGCAGCTGTTCGAATACTTTCTTAATAGCTCCGCTTAAGGAAACTTCCAATGCCGGCAGGCGAACCTTTGGCGCGGCAAGGCATATTTGGCCAATCTGTAAGCTGGGATAACCTTCAATTTCGCCATCAAGTCTTTGACAAGATTAGATTTAATCTTTGCCAAGATCACACATAAAACGGGATTAAGGTCAAGACCTAAAGAGCAGATTTTAATTTGATAGAGGAAAGTCAATAGGACTACCACAAATATAGAACAAATGTCACACAAAACGAAATAAAACTATGTCGCTATTTTCACCCCCCGTTTAGCTTGCACCCTGATGCCAATAGCACACACTATTCTAATGTTCGTGCAGTAGCCGAAAACGCAATTTAAGGGTGTGAAATCCGATTCTCTGTAAACACCTTTACAGATACTGTTTCATTTTGCCCGGAATAGGAACAAATGACCTCTCATCTGACAAAGGGAACAGATTATTAAAGGAACTTCTTAAATTTCAGGGCGTAGTCGATAGATAAACCCTTGCAAACAAGCCCCTCTCCAAGTTAAGACTGACCCAAACAGAGCGAATTTGGACAAATTCAACCACTGTACACAAATGACACAAGAAACTGTTTTCAATTAATCAGAGGTCAAACCTTCTTCTTTAGAACACTTTAGCCAAAGTATGCTAATGAGGTTTCCCTTGTTCTGCATTGTTGCACTTGTCAAAGTGAACGGCGCGATCGAGCGAGTTATAATTGGCGTTTTCAAGAGGAACAATAAACACGCTCTCGGTTCTTTTGTTAAATAATTGAAGAATGGAATGTTTGGACGATAATTCCTGTGATACCAAACATAAGCACAATAGGTACAAAGCATTTTTAATTTGACAGCTACCTATTCTTTCATAAAATCGAGCGCGGATTCGTGGCGCTGTTGTACACAGTTGTGGTACGTTACGATAATAGAAGAACTCTTCTAAAAGACATCGTGGCTCAAGAGGAAAGTTACACCTAGAACTTTTCAAGCTAAATGATTTAAGGATTATCTGGTATTAAATATTATTTCTGAAGCGCAAGTAAGAAAAATATAAGTTTGTAACTATGGGCGCACAGAATTTTCAGCCTGCAAGTATGGCGGTTATTAAAACTCCATGGACTTTAATTAACCGAATTACACCACCCTCACAAATCAAATCAAATGCCCCTAATGAAAAGTGCCTCAAACAAAAGTTTTGAACCAATTAATTTCCGGGACGTTGTCTATAGGATGGCAACTTTCAAATGTGGAAAAGAAAACTGTAGCCAATATAGAGTGCACATCTACTAAATAATGTCGTAGAGCCAGCACACGGCCGTGCCTGACGAAGTATTGGAAATACAATAGTTCAATCCAACCTTACGGTCAGTTTGTCTGTTTTTCAGTTTTTTGTATCCCAAATATTGCTGATCAGATCCACCAGGATCCGGTTCCTTTGCTTTGTCCGTTGACCCTTTCTCAAGTTTAAAGTCTTCATTTGAAAATATGCACAACAATAAAACGATGACCATGTTCTCTAATTTAGTTCTCTGACTCCCTTTTTCAGATCGAACCAATCACAGCTGAGCTGACCTCCGGCCTCCACAAGAAGTTTTATTTTTCCCGCGCTTTTCACTGGTAGCATGTCTTTGGTTCTGTATACGCAACAGTTTTCGTGCGTGCACAGGAAACATAAACGCGGGAAAACCTGACACATGTATTCGTTTCAGCGCGGCAAAAAACAAACGGCGCAAAGCTCTCGAAAGCCAAAACTTTTTTGGGTTTTCCACTTGATTCCTGCCCAGAAAAGAAGTCAAACCCTGCGACTAGTTTATTCTACATGTTACGAGACTGTCAAGAATGTCTTTTGAGCAACAGTACTGAAATTTGAAAGATCGTTGGCAAACCGTTCTTTCCAACACATGCAAGCTGTTTAGAAGTAGAAAGAAATAACTGTAAGTTTTACTCTTCTAGATCATAGAAACGTATTTTTTCTGAGTAGGTAAGACATACATGTGAGTTTTCCAGCCATGTTGTTATAATATATATGCAGCCCCCTTCTCAGTAAGTGTCCAGCTAATATTTCGTTCAACAACCAGATGGCGAACTAAGCGTCACCTCAAATGTCATCAGCGCTGACATTATTTAAAAATAGTTCTCAACAAATAAAATGAAGAGGCGTTTAAAATTGGAAAACATGAAAAGGCCGATGACATCAATCGTTCACCGGTGAAACCTGGCTGTAAATGTGAATATTAAGTTACACATGCTTAATAGTAACGACCCATGAGAACATACACAACCACAGAAAACAAACTTTCAACGCGATGTCAGAAAGTTTACTTCAGGATTTAAAAAATCTCGGCAAGGTGAAAGTCACTTTGTCGTAATATTTTTTTGCAAGTCTTCTCGGTTTTGAAAGGGCGCTCTATAGTACAATTGCCTTCTTACAATTATCTCTCTCATTGCATTCGCCAACCTTTAATACAATTGAGAAAACAGCGCAGAAAAAATGTCTAAAACACGAAATTCATGTTTTATTTCGAGGCTGATTGAATAATACATTCAACTGTACACGCTCTGTCACAATTCCTTCAGGGACGCGTTTTTTTTTAACCAATGACATTGCAAATCCAAAACCGTTTTCCCGCGCTTTTAGGGCCGGTTTCAGTTTGCGTCTGTTGTTGTGGTTCATTGATGCGGTTACCAATCAACTAAGTAAGTACTCTGATCTGTCAGTTGAGGAAAACGACCAATTCGTTGGGAAAAAGTCGAAATTGGAAAATGAACAGCTTTCTACTGGCATGCGTACTCTCATTTACAACTTTTATCGCGATCATTTTACCAACGACGAATTTCCTCTCTGTCTCGACTCTGTCACTGCCAAAAAAGTTCTGACTTGACAAGGTTTCCAACGGAAGTCTTACCACGTTGGATAAAACGGAAACAACGAAGTTATCTGATGAAACATCCTGGCACAAAACGCAAAACGAAGCTAATTCACTTACGATCCACTATTATACAAGAGGACAAGAACGGCACCATTTGCTTGTCACGTACAAGAACGCGTTTTGGCTGTGAAACAAAATACACACGTATCCTTTTGTTCGCTGAAATGTAAGGTCATCATATCAAACGGCTTTCCTTGATAAAGAATCTTTGCTTATCTGGAATAGCTAAATTATTATAAACTTGCGGACGGGCGGGTATCTTGTTCTCTATAAGATAATTTAAGTTTCTTAGATGTTAACGGCTAAAAACACGAACCGTTTCATTTATAATAGATCGTCGACAAAATGCTTTCGAATAATCGATTGAATTGGTGAATACTTGTTTTCATTCAATTTCCTTTCTGTACGAGTTTTCGCTCTTTTTCAATCCTTAAACTTAGCCGACGTGACAGCTTCCACAGATTTGTCGACAAAGAAACAAGACATTTTTCCCTCCTTAATTTCCGTCATATGGGCGTCGCCCACTGACAACAAGCCAATGATACACGGTTCAACATTTGTTGAGCAACAAATGTTGTAGCCGCTGTTCAACAAATGTTGACAGGGTATCATGTGATGTTGAACGTTGAAATTTGCCGTTCAACATGTTGAAAGTTGTTGAACGTTGTTGAACAAAAATAGAACTTGGCTCTATTCCGTTCAACAAGTTGCCGGCTGTTGAACGGCTTAAACCAATCGTTTTTCGAGTTTG
>OMLO01000544.1_pt1 | contig 24940 bp, 12 predicted proteins | sample 1674811 | NCBI WGS metagenome assembly OMLO01 (sample SAMN06265003, study PRJEB25207) | coral metagenome | isolation source: Coral host | place: Mexico:La Bocana,Puerto Morelos, Mexico | collected 2008-11-13
ATCTGGTATTCTACAATGAAATGTTTTAATACTAACGTTACAAAAATGCTTCCGATGTTTTTGGTAGGTAGGGGACAACATCTGCTAAGTTTTAGAAAGAAACCTTTTAATACTATTCAGTTTTCAATACCCTATTGAACACAACAACACATTGTTTACAATGTAGGATTTACAAAATTACTGTTACAAAAAAAGAGATGGGCATCAAAGATGAAATTGTATAAAGTCAGGTAGAAGCAGTGGAATGGTCACCTGTTGAATAGCATGCATTATACACCTGATAACAACTGATCTTTATTTCACACATAATAAAGCTTTTGAAAGTTTATAAATAAATTGTTTTCTTGCTGTACTTGTATGACAGCTTGTAAAAGTGTATCATATTCATTGTATAACAAAGAAAATGGCACAGCTAGTTTTCCTCATCGAGGTCAAAGCCTGTGAATTCCTCCTCCTTACTGACTGGGAACGCTTTTCTTATCGCAGTGTAAGCACAGGCTGGCAAGGGAACCCGTTTCTGGAAAACTCTCTATATGCAACACTTCGTAAGAAACTTCAAGAGATAAAAGAGAGAGGTTGACTTTAGCAGGATATTGTGGTGGGATTCCTGTGGTTGGTGGGTTTCTCCTAGACTTCCAAAGGACCTTCGTAGGTAGACGCAAAAGCTACTATGGAAACATGGGGATATTTTTTCATGCGTCAGTGTTCAAAGGAAACAGTTTTGAATTTCAAAACTTAAAACATCAGGGGCGATGTGTTTTGGTAAGAACACCATCCAGTAGTAAATAATGCTCACCTTTCTTCGCTTCCCGTTTGTCGATACCTTTCCTTCCCTTTGGTTTTAAACTTGTCCGCTGCTTATCGTAAACTCCACTTCTGAAGACAAACGGGCTGAAATCCTGGATGTTCAGTGATACAGGTGAGGTTACTATCGGGAGCAATATCTTGTAAAACAAGATCACTCTTCAACGATTCTTCACAGCCTTCCAGTTCACAACAGCAATAGCATTCACTGATGTTTTGTAACAAATTGACGCTACAATTTCCACACTTGCACCTAAAGTTCAGCAAAGTTATGTTAGCAGAAAAGTAATCTAAGTAATATATACAAATAACGACAGAAGCAAGCGTGTCAAGGCTTGCTATGCATACATAAAGTTCGCGCAACAACGTAAATATTATGAGAACACCCGCGAATCTCACCATTCCTTCCGCTCCACTTTTCCCTGTAACCGGTCCTTTAGGCTTCGTTCGAGCTCTTCGTTGGCCTTCATTTCTTCTTGGTATCTTCCTAACCATTCTGCATCAGCCAGTGGCTCGTCAGCATAAGCATTATCGTCATCGTCGTTTGAATCGCTCGAAGTTTTTGGCGATCGTGGTGAGACGCGGAATGAATGCCCTTCGTCTTCAACTTCGTATCCAGTGATAAAATTTATTTCCGAGTCGGAAGACATTGTAAATTCCAGTTGAATATCAGGAGCTATACACAGCAAATTGAATGAATTTTTGTGCAAGAAAGCCTTGCGAAGATCCACAACAAATTTAAGGAATTGGCTGAGAAATGCTTGAGCGTGTTCTCGAAGTGACGTCACAACTCTACTCTACCCAGATCCCATTTACACGGGATTCGACCAAATCAAAAAATTTTTTCAAAGAAATAATCACCAAAGCATGAAGATTTTTTTCCTGGGGGAGGCCCCCGTACCCCCTATTCAAGGGGGGCTTCCCCCTCCCATACCCTCCCCCCCATGCGCCAGCAGCGCGTGGAAGGCGCTCAAGCGCCTTATTACATTACTCTGACAGCTTCTCCATTTCATTCTCCTTCTACTTCAAAATTCGGGGACAACCCTGCCGCATTGAACGGGCAGTCCACCATTTGTATCTCTTAGAGGTCCAGTGCCACAGAACAAGACCACACCCAGCAGAGTCCAATTCAAGGTATGGGTATTATGGTTTTAAAACAAATATCTTCTTCAGGTTTTATGCTCGTATCACATATCTACGTTTTGGGCTTTTGCGTAAATCTTTTGGTAATTTTTGGGTAAATTTGAGGATTAATGGTTATTCCCACAGGCAAAGTGAAATTTATGAAAATATGAAATTTTGAAGATTTGATGCTGTTTTAAAATTACAATTTGAAGTTGAAAATTGGTAGACGTACACCAAACAGTTAGCCACCAACCTGGGGTGTCCTTTTAGGGGGCATTCATCTGTCTGGTGGTGTTCTAAAACTTTCTTTTTCCTTTTAATCCTTCCTTTTCAGGTAATTTTTCCAGTAGTCATGGCTGCATTCGCATCTTTCATTCTTTCATTTAATTGCTACTGTTGGACACCTATTACTATGGAATGTCACTTAAATTAACCAGTACCCCTGCCTTTTGACCAAAATCTGTGATTTTTCCAACCGAGGCATGAGCAGATTCCAACTTTGACACTCTATTTAAGTCATAACCTTTAAATCAATACAATCTTTCAGACCTGCCTTGTAGTTGGTTCAGTAGTTCAGACAGAAATGGTCTTTGTTCTTTGTTCCCGGGAGGATACTTCCCTATATAAGGTACATACGTATGTGCCGCCCCAAAGGGTATGGCTTTTGAGCCATTTTGGTCGGAAAACAGGGTTAGGATTTTGAACATTTTGGTCTGAAATTGGGTATGGTTATCAGGGGAACGTTCACAAAAGCTGATAAATTTATTTTTCTTCCCAGCAACCGGGGCATTTCAGCTAAATTTTACCTATTCATCTTTGTTACATTGACTTCCGTTCAGTACTGATGCATATGTTATGCTTAATCATGTAGAAGGTCAGGTCTGAAAACGGGTATGGATTTTTGAGGCCAGGTCTGAAAACAGGTGTGGGAAACGGCGTTTTTTGGTCTGAAATTGGGTCTGGATTTAGAGATGCGGGCGGCACACCCCCACCATAAATTCCAAGGAGTACCCCCCCCCCCCCGCGCTCTGATCATTAACAGCAAAAAACACCCATTTCAAGACAAGAGTGCAAAAACCCTATCTGAGACTAAAATGGGCTAGTTCAAAACCCTATTTGTGGCTGAGTAACTCGACAGATATCGAAAGAAATCTTTAAGTAGTTCCATATTCAGAAGTAAGTTATAGCCGCGGGAGAACCCCAATGTAATACTCCAGATTAGAATACTCCAGATTAGAATACTCCAGCACAAATTTGTTCGTTATTGAGAAATTTCTACCTTTTCCTTAGAGCTTCTGAAGAATTAGAACGCTATGACAAATAACCTGACGTTCTCCGTACACGATACAGAGAACAAAGCTAGCCGACGAAAAATGGCGCTCAACTAACGTTCAGCATTCCCGAGACAAAACACCACAGTCTGTATTAGTAAAGACGTTTTTGAGGGGCTTAACCAAAGTGCTACAGCTAAAACGCATTTCACATAAAACAACATTCTAACAGCAACACTCACCTACATGTACAATTTCTTGTTCGGCCGTTTCAGAGACGCATGAAGAATTCCCCGCCATTTCTTCAATTCAGACAGCTCTTCTCATCTTACATTCGCATGCTTGCCTACAATCGAAACAACACCAACGTTAGATTTAATAACCGCTGCCTTTTTGTCTGCTAAATCAGCTCTTTAGAGTCTGAGCAAGAGCTATTTAAAGAGTCGACCCACCTTAAGTGTTAGTGTCCATGTGTTCGACAAAAGTCCAAACAACGTCGACAGTCGAGCACTTTCCTTTGGATAGTTTCACCAAGGAGACGAAAAAGGATTCATTCATCTTAACAAACGTTCTCCGACGAATGAACCATTCGGAGCTAAACTACAGAATACAGGACCACTTATTTACATCTTATTGAATCACAATAGTGCCTATTGTGTTCCGCTTCCATTCGATGTGATATCACTTGCTAAAACGTGGTCTATTTCTGTCTCAGCTTTCCCTGGGTGATATTCTTTCTCTTTAGGGACGACGAAATTGCGACCTCTCGTCGCTGGTGAGCGAGCAGTTCTTCATCTTGTTTTCTTTGTTTTCTGATTGGCTCCGATCGTGCCCCCAGTTCCCCCCGCACACATTTTCCCGCCACTATCCCCGCCACCCGATTCGCCACCCGCCAATGCAACGGCGACCTCTCCCCACTCCCCCTCGACCAAGTCTACCGTCATAGACGCACGCCGTCGTCGGATCTTAAGCTCCCCTATTGCCGGTTTTCATGTGACGTAACCATGTTCAAAAATTTAAAATTGTCTTTCCTTCTGAGGTCTTAGTTTCATCAGATTATAGACCCTATAGCAACTTGGCGTTTTACAATGTTTCAGCTCGACAAGTGTCTTCGTTTTGCAATAGGGCACGTTTTTGCGTTGCGTGACTAAAATGGCTCTCCGAGAAGGCTGTCGCGTGGGTCAAAAAAATGAGTAATCGCTTTGGTTTTTGCTAACTGAACAATTCTTGCACTAGACAAAAAAAATATTTCAACGTGTCGGATCTCTACAGTAATAAGGTTGTGTTTCAATACCACAACTCAACGACAGATGTTTCTGTTACTGTCTTTACGGCGGCCATATTTGTGTCCCTCCGAAGGGCACAAACATGGCGTCTCCATACCCCATACAAAGCTCTATAAATCTGGGCAAAACACTCCTCCGAATAACTCGCGAACGAAAAACAGCAAAGACCTAATTCTTGGTGAAGTTGTTTATATATCTATCATCTATCATATCCCTTATTCGTGAACTTATTTATCGAAAGGTTACAATTTCAAGGTTTGATCACATGATAGGTGAAAACCACCCAGGGGCGAATAGAAAATGGAACAGAACACTAGTACAGACCCTGGTTGTTGGAAGAATGGATAACGCTATCCGCCGGATAAATAGCCGGCGTGGCTGGCGGGAGTGGGTGCGCGCGCGAAACTTTTTGCGGCGAAGCCGCGAAATTCAACTAGACTCCTCCCCATTCTTCTCGCGACCTGCGCGGCGCTTTGCACTCGCGTTCGGGAAGTTCGCGCGGGTACCCACTCCCGCCGGCTACGCAGGCTACCGGATAAATCAATCGCTATCCAATGGATAAGTGCTAACAAAACAAATCGTGCTATCCCCTGGATAGCGTTATCAACCTTTTAAACAACCCGGGCCAGAATAGTAGCCTGTCCGTAGCCTGTGTTGCCGACGGAATTTACCTCTATTGTCACTATCTCACTATCTATTTTCTGATTGGGTGAAAGCGTACAGTGAACTTTCGAAATCAGCGCCTGTGACCACATCTACCTGCAGATTATTAAATAAATAAGGGTGGTCTCAAAACTCATAGCTGCGAGACCACCCTTATTTATTTAATTGAGCACTGGAGATTGGCAAGGGACAATAAACAGCTAGTAGGAATCTTATCAACGGATATGTCAAAGGCCTTCGACTCCATGCATCCAGCTCTATTGCTGAGTAAACTCAGAGCATATGGCTTTGAAGAGAATCTCATCAATTTGTTACGCTCTTATTTATGTGATCGCTCCAACAGAGTGAAGCTAGCATCTCCAAAAAGTTCTTGGAAACAAGTTAGCCGAGGTTGCCCCCAGGGATCAGCGCTGGGACCGTTATTGTGGAATATTTTTCAAAATGACTTAGTCTATGAAATTGAGCAGAATCTAAGCATGTATGCTAATGACCATCAGCTCTTCGAAATCAGCGATAACGTTGCGACGATTAATGACAACCTTAATGCGAGCGCAACAAAAGCCTCTTTATGGTACGAGTCGAACTTACTTAAGGGGAACCTCTCAAAATACCATACCATGCTAATCAACAATAAACAGAGGGACAGCAAAGACAAGATAAGCATAAATGTACAAGGAACTGACATTAAATCTCTGGACAGTATTAAGTTATTAGGTGTAACTATTGACAACAAGCTTAATTTCAGTGGGCACTGTTATTCACGTGCAAGAAAGCGAACCGGAGGATAGGTGTATTAATGAGACTCAAGAACTTACTACCCACTGTTGCGAAACTACACCTTCTTAAGGCTCCCATTCTTCCGTATCTCACCTATTGCCATCTTACCTGGCATTTCTGCCGAGCAAGTGACAAGAGAAAACTCGAACGCACCAAGGAGAGGGGTTTGCGTTCAGTCTTCAGAGATAGCAAATCTACTTGTGAGGAACTGCTGAAGAAAGCTAATTTAAAATCTCTTTACGAAAGAAGGCTACAGGATATAGCTTGTTTGATGTTCGAAGTGAAGCATGATTTGTGCCCTCCAAACGTCAAAAATTTGTTCTCATTGAAAAGTTCTACTTACAACCTTAGAGGCGCAGATTTCCACATTCCCAGATTTAATACTGTCACCTATGGGAAACACTCGCTAAGATATATTGGACCTAAGCTGTGGAATCGACTCTCAATTACCTTAAAAAACTTACCGTCCCTACAATCTTTTAAAAGACACATCAAGTTAACTAACCTTTCACAGAAAATTGAACATGAATGCGAGAACTGTGTTTTATGTAGCACATGATCTACTTACGAATATATTATTTTTAGAATTGTTAGAATTATTGTAAATAATATAGTTAAATTTTAGTCTATTTTTATTGTAAATATCAAATTTAGGTTTTTAAATTTTATAATTTATTTTATTTATTTTATGTGTCCCCTATTAGTAGAGGGTTTTTATCCTCGGCTAGAATGTATTTGACACATTAATAAAGTTATTGACTGATTGATTGATTGATTAAAGCGGACCTCCGGCGGCCCAAAGGACCGCTGAGTGGGGCCCATAGCCATATCGCCGGTTTTCATTGACGCAGCCATGTTCCTAAATTAAAAATTGCCTTTCCTTCTGAGAGTTTAGTCTCATCAGATTATAGACCCTATAGGAACTTGGCGTTTACAACGTTTTAGCTCGACAGGGTTCTTCTTCGTTTCGCAATAGGGCACGTTTGAATTTTGCGTTGCGTGACTAAGAAGGCTGTCGCGTGGGTCAAATCAAAGGCCCCCTGTGGCAGCTCATGGATGAATTTAGGCCAATTCCAAGTTGACTTTCACCTCTGTGGCAAGAGTCTTGCCTGTTCTTTCATTCTCATGAGAATCAAGTCATTTTCATGTGAAACGTTTTGCAGGAGCACTCGATCTGAAGAAGAGGCGAACAGCAAACTCGGAAGTGGAAGTTAAGTCTGCAGTCCATGATTGCAGGATAATCCCCAGTATTAAATTCGCAAGTACCTATTTACATGTATATACCTGAGTGACGAGAGGCTCTGTGAGAGTTAATGTTGTAAACGACGAATTCCGTTTTAGCCAATCGTGACTTCCGAACTGTACTACGTAATTGTTACGTAACTTTTTAATAGCTTTACGTAATCGTTTAGGAATTGTGTTTAGGCTTAAATAGTCGTGTCTTGTAAGATATTCCTTGGTTAGATTCTTTTGCTACGCTCTGAGTACGTTGTTGGACCTAAGTTCTGAGTGCTGTCAACGTCTCTAAAGATAATTCCCTGTAACAGATCCGGTACTGATCCCCGCAGCCGTAGACTTTCCTAGGTTTTTACAGAAGTGCTTTCCCAGGCCAAAAACCTATTATCACACTTCTACGGGTATATTACGAACTCACGATGTAACCAGCTCCCAGTAGGCTTGACAACTCAGTTGGTAGAGCACTGCACCGGTATCGCAGAAGTCATGGGTTCGATTCCCGTTCTGAGGCCTTAATTTTTTCAGGCTTTAATTTTACAACTTGTGTGCATGATATTCCATTGTATTAGTTTTATTTAGGTTTGTTTTTTATTATTTTATGTTTTTATCTTTTTGGTATCCCTTTGTAATGTTTTTATTGTGATTTTTACAGTTGGTGTGATATCTTACGATTTTTACTGACTAACTGAGAGTAGATGTGGATGTAGATGATTAGAGACTGAATTGGACAACCGGATGTCCTCTTACCAATTAATAATAACCATTATAATTTTCTACAAAAGTGAAAGTTTTATTTGAAAAAAGAGTTTTGCATAGTCATTTAGTCAAAATATGAACAATGACTAAAATAGCTGTTTCTTTCTATATAGCCACACCGGAGACTGAACCTCCACACTTTTATAAAGTCAGTCTTTTGAATTGTTTACTATTGTGATTGTAATCAATGTTGTGATTGGTAGATTTAGTGAAGAGGACTTAAATTGATTGGCTCATGTTACTGTTCTATTGCAGTTGTCCGATTACACCGATTTCACTATCCGATCACAACTTTGCAGATTAGTTGTAGCAAAATACAGCAGTTTACACACCAATAAAATTTGAGGAAATTGTTATTGTAATGATTAGTGAAATACTGGAAAAGTTCATTTAACGTAAGTAGGCCTTTCCCGATTATGCCAGTGAAACTGGCATTTTATGCTCCTAGCAATTCTCGTTTTCCGCCAAAAAATGCTCAAATTATGTTTGATTCTCAAAATAATGCTAGTTTGGCTCAAGAAAATGCCTCATTTTATTTCAAGAAAAACGTAGAAACTCGCGCAGCATGTGACATGTGCTTACTGTATCAGCAACTGAATAAAGTGAAAAGTGTGTAAAATTAAACCCTTCTGCACATCTGGGAAGGCAGAACTACCTCCAACAACACATCTACGCGGCATATTTCGCATGTTACAGTAAGAAATTACTATCAGGCTTTCCGAGTACCGGGTTGACGTCACAAGTTTGTTAGTGCCCAGTCTGTCAATTGCTCCTTTTTTGAATTCAATATGGCGGAAAATTCGCTTTTAATTGCCGATCTCGTCCTCCGATAAAAAGACGTCGTCGGGAAGTTTTATTTCTTCGGAAAATTGCTTTGAATTTAATATAACTGGGTAAGGGTGATAGGCACTTTCATCAGTGTTCGAAGTCCTTTGTATTGTGACATGCATGACGCTGGCCTGGACGCTTTGAGACCGTCGATGATAAGGTCAATTTTCAGGAAAGGAAATGCTCTCCGAGACCATACTAATGCATTTTCGGGCCTAACCCACCAGGTAGCCTTGAATGCTACCACTTCATCGTAAAGATCGACATTGAACGTTCTCAGAAACCGGGGGGAAAATTGCTTAAGCCCAGGTCAAACGGCCCATGATAGTCGATGATAGTCGATGATAGTCGATGATAGTCGATGATAGTTGCAGCGCGCGCTTCCGTTTGACCACCAACTATCATCGACTATCATCAACTATCATCGACTATCATCAACTATCATTCATTTTATGCTTGTTGTGATTCTTCATGATAGTCGATGATAGTTTTTCCCGTTTGACCACACGTATGATAGTCAATGATAGTTAGGAGAGAATCAACTATCATCGACTATAATGCGCCGTTTGACCAGGGCGTTAAACCGCCAAGCTACGCAGGATATGTATTTCTACCCGGGTTATGCAAAACAAACAAGTACACCACGGGGGGGGGGAGTATTTTTATTAGAATCAAACGCCTTCTATGCGAATCTAGCTGTACCTAAAGTAAGATATTAATTCATTTTCAAATGCGCGTCGCCGTAATATTTGCCTGGGATGTCTATCTCACTGTGATCACGGCCAAAATAAGACTACCTCCTAAAGGTATTCCCAAATTTTCGAAAAACATTTTCTCCAAATTTCCGGCCAATTTATTTTCATTCTGGAATTCCAGGAATTTTGACTTCAATGGTTCTCTTGGGTCCTCTTGCATACAAACGTCTGCAACACCATGCAAGATAACCCTCATGTACCACTAACAACACACAAGAACTTTAAGCAGAGAATATATTAATATATTTTCATAGGAAATATCATGTACATTATAAATAGATATACAAAAGCACAAAATTCTATAATTCACGAATATAACTTCTCTAGCAGATGAAGATTATCTTCACAGAAGATTGCTATGAACAACTGGTCAAACTGGAGCCAAATAATTGGAGTTGCTAAAGGGTCTGCACTGTAAAAAGTCAATCTGTCAAATTTTTATTCTTAAACTCTACCGCACCAACCAAAAAAATCGTTTCTGCCAATACCACCTTTGGCTTTGTACTTTTTCATTTGTATTATAGAAAAAGAAACATTAGAAGAAAAGTTTTTTTTTATTATCCGTTTGTTTCTTTCATACCTACCATAAGCTGTCCCCTTACAGTGCAGATCCCTTTAAGAGGTTCAGAGTGAGACCCAGCATTCCAGTTAATTTTTCTGCAAATTAACAATTTTTTTTTGCCACTTTGAAGATGGAGTTAGAAAGCATATGTACACTACTGGAAGTGATATCAAACGTATCAAATAGCAAAACAGTACAGAATAGACAGAAGGGAATACAACGGCAAATTGTGCTGGTCCAGAAACTATTCACACCCGTCAACGAAAGTTCTGAAAGGGTGGGGGGTCTAAAGCACCGAAATTTGTAAAGAATAGTATAAAACTTGAATGGAATTCCCAGAGGGGGGAACAGGGGGTCAAACACAACACCTTGTGCTGGAGGGTATGGATATTTTCTGGAACAACACATTGGTGAGAAGAGAGAGGCAGTCTATGGGACCTCTTTGTGATGTGACTGAATAAATAACGGTTGTGAAGAAGGCTGTAACAAGTTTTCAAGGCCTTCTTATGTATGCTTTTCTCTTATCTCTTCATGACTTCCACCTAAAAGTGGAATATTTGTTAAAGTGAAACAATTTGCAGGGTTCTTATAGCGTTAAACTAAAAGAACCCAATTGTCAAAAATTGTTGATTTGTTAGTCTGAAAAGGAATTGCTTTACTGCATTAAAGGGGGTAAGTGCAAAGACTTTTCTGTTACCGACAAATGGTTGACAAAGATGAGATAACCACTACTAACCCTATAACAGCTGAGATTTTGAGAAATAGATACCGTAAAGGATAGTGGTTAAAAAACCAGACAATATCAGATCCAAACATTTGAAAACTACAGTAGGTAGTAACCGTAAGTTTGAATTGTCAAGATAAATGACCCGCGTGCAGACAGCAGCTTATCATCCAAAAGTTGGAATATAAATTTAAGGTGTGGCTTACAACTAGGTCTTTAATTAGGGATCATTTTGCAAGAAATAAACATACAACAGCTTCCAAAGCATTCAGTGTGTTAAAATCGTTTTTGTTTGTTTCACCATTGGAACATCCCAGAACATTTAAGTCTGTCTCATCTTTTGTAAGACTGCAGTTGACCTATAAGTGCCGCCTACACACGAGCATTTCAAGTAATTTGAAAAGCCTTAGTGGTTAACTTACCTCATCACCAATAACATAACATGCACCAACCATGATTACAATCTTACATTAAGTATGAATTTTAATTATTATCCAGGTGGTGTGTTTCATTCTATATTTATCCAGTCTTAAAGTGTTCCCTCTACATCCAAAACTTCATCAAGTTCAGATGCCATTGAATTAAGCAAAGCCAACGTTGCAGTAACATCTTCTTTTTCAGACTCTGTGTCCATTTGCAAATCAATGGGCGAATCTATTAACAACCTGTGATTGTCCTCAGTCTGCTCTTTGACTTGGGAAGTCTGTTTGCTATAAAGTTCTTTTGAAGAGAAACTAGACACATGGTTGTTGACAGAACTAGAAGTAGTTGATGAATGTGTTCTTGTTGAAACATGTGATGTTGAGGAAGAAATTTCAGTCCTTGGTGACAAAGAGTTACTTGATGGCTGTGACATATCTATGTTTAACAGGGAAGAAATTTTGGAAGAAGCTTCTGACACAGTGTTTTTCATACTACTGACCAAGTCATTCACAGTGGTTGGCGTCACTAAAGAAGATGTTTCCTTTACAGAAAGTGAATCCTCCATAGAAGTGTCCAATGGTTCAACTCTATTTGAGGTCTCTTCAAGTTTGTTCCCCTTTTTAATTGCATTCACAAGCTCTGTAGGATTTTCTGAAAATAAAATAACATCTAACTTAGAATGAAAGGTGACTAAAATTACACCAATGGATATAAAATGTTTAGTTTTCTTGTGGAGTTGTTTTGGTACATATAGATGTTACATGGCAGTGCAGTGCGAAGATATGACATTTTATTTTCAACTGGCCAGAACAATAGATTACAACCTTGTGACAAGAGTAAAATATTGTTCTTCACATATCTTCAAGCCAGCATGTAATTTTCTTTTTATCTATAGATACAAATCTGTCATTCACTGCTGGTGTATTTCCTGATTGCATAAACAACCATGAAAAAGTATGAAATGTATTATGTATATTCTTACTAGTGAGGAAATAGAAAATATGCAAAGTAGGTCCTGGATGAAGTTTTGTTTGAATTGTACGAGGGGTGAATTTTCCAGTAAAACACTCAGTCTATAAAATAAAGGGTAATAACATACGGCATTCATTGATGTTAAGACAGTTTCTTCCAAAACAGGGAAAAAATTAAAGTGGATGTTTCAAACAGTTTTAAAAATGTAGACATGATTGATCATCACACACAACTTAAGCAGTTGTGAAAAAAAAGCCAGAAAAAAATTCAGGCCTGAACAGTATTCAAACCCATGACCTCTGCAGTACCAGTGCAGTGTTTTAACAATCTGCCTCTGAATGGTACCAAGGAAAATGGTTTTCCATTATATATCATATATACATTTATTCTGCAACCAGTGTTAAACAGATCCACACAAAAGATATCAAATACCTTTTGCCAGTTTCTTTTCTTCAGCCAGTGCAGCACGTTCGTTCGTCAAGAACACTCTATAGAGCATAACCATTTCTGCTGACGGATGTTCCCGCTACAAAACATGAGTGATCAAAAATTATATAAAGAAGTGAAACAGGGCTCGACCTTGGTGGTGGACACTACGCCAAATAACACTGGCTTTTAAGTTTAGGTTAGTGAAATTCTCTTAGTTACTGGCCATGTTGTCTACAAAAATTAAACTCTTTAATTATTAACATACTGCAAAAGATAAATTAATGCCATCTGACAGGGTGTAGAAGAAAATAACTCTGGCACAGTAGTAATTGAAATGTTGTGCTTCTGGTGTGCTAAGTACAGTGACCAAAACTATTTTTTGGATATCCTGAAGCTATTTGTGACAAGGGAACACTAAGCAAGCCTGAAGTGAGCTAAAGAAACAACTGAGTAAATAAGCCACCACCTTGGCTGACTCAGAATAGAAAAAGTGAGAGCTCTGGTACCAAGCTTGTTGTTACGTAGAAAGCTAGGAAATGTAAGTTTGAAAACCTTAATGTTATCATGGTTCAGTGTTGCAACAAATACTCATTTAATGTTGGATTGATACCTGCAAAGTTTGTTGTGGATTTTTTAACCCTGAAAACTGTGTCATGCTAATGAAATCTGATTTTTTGGATAAATTAGTTGACTCTCAACTTTGGATTAATTTATTGAGCATGAAGGGTCAACCTACATGTATACATCAGAAAATATGGTAATTGCAATCAAGTTTGGCACAGCAGAAGCACCAAGTCTGAAGTGAGCCTAGGGCAAATAAATGTAATTAGAGCACCACTTACCATACTCTCATCAAACAAAAGTTGTCGGTACTTTTCCATCATTTTTTGGCTACGTTTCACAAGTTGGGTTGACACAGAACTGTAGAGATTATCAGCTGAAAGTGAACAATGGTTACTGTAAGTACAAAGCCACTGTAAATGTGCACAGATCCGCAATATATATAATACAAGGCTTGCTACAAAACAGTCTTATTATCTTTGTCTTTAGTCTACTCTGCTGGCAGTTAGCTTAACTTTGTTTATTTTTATTGTGTGTCTCGGTGTCTACTTTTGTATGTTTTGTGTTCCTGACCTAAACATGTGAAGTATCTTTACTTTTAACTGGCTGCCTGGCATGTTAATCTCTTAGGTTATTTCGGGTAGCCAGCAGTGAGCACCCCTAACATTTTTGTTTTTAATGTGCAATATTGTAATAAATTCATTCAAACTCTGGGGTGAAATAGATTTTAATCCTTTCTCCTTAAGCATCCTTTCCACTAGTCTCCTCCACGTATCCTTTCCACTAGTCTCCTCCATGTCTCTTGCACTCAACCCTTATTTCTTCTGCCTTCTAGTACCCATGTAAGAGTGATTTAAGGATCTAAATGATGATCCAATCTAAGGATGTGACCTAGCCACGTCCACCTCCTCATTGCCACCTACTTGCTTCTTGGCTCAATCCTCACTATAGTTCCAATCACCTTGTTTGCTACTTAATCATAATTCCAGCTACTAATTATTAAAAAAAAAATCACTGGAACACAAAATTTTAATTTTTAACAATGTCTATCCATTAACCTCACTACCTAAATGAGGTGCATTTTTTTCTTTAGCAACACAGCAGTTGTAAACACATACCTTTTTGAATATCAGCAGGAGTTGGGCTAGGGTCGTAACAGACATGGTAAGGTGTAAGCCTCTTAATGACATCCTCACGAGAAGTAAAAGATGATTTTACGTCAGGACGAAGTACAGCCTGTTGATCCTGTGCAAGACCTTGCTTTAATCTGCAGGTTCATATCAGAGGAGGAAACAATCAGGGATGATGAATTAAGAAATTTACAAAAAAGATAGCAAAATCAGCTTTCAACTGTAACACCCAACTACTTCAAAACTTTGTGACAGCCATACTACCTACATGTATTTAGTGCCCCTTTCTTTATTATGTAGAATTTTTGCACAGATTTGAAGATATCTTAGTATGTAATATCCTGTGACAAGTTTTCTAACACAGAAAAGCGTAACATTTGATGATTTCAACATTCAAACAGGAATAAGAAATTACCAAGGCACAAAATGCTTTGATCTGTAGTATGATTTACATCTACTTTCTGTGATAAGGTCACACTTCATAAAACTGCTCAAGCCGCAGTTACAAATTACATGTGAAAAGCACTTGAGATCCTTTCCAATATTTAAACAAAATTATTTTTTAGCTATTGTTCTGCATTAACTCACTTAGACGCAGCTTTTGGTACATCTGCAGTGTCCGAGTGTGGTCGTTTCACTCCTTTGTTTGCTTCCTGCTTGATTGGCACAGAAACCTTGACACTCTGAAAAAAATAGCAAATTTAGAAAATGCAAAATAAACAAAACACAAAGAACAAATTCATACTCACAATTTCAGTTAAGGTTGACAGAATATTCTAAACAACTAATGATATACATGTACATTCATGTATATGTTGTAAGTCAAAGAGAAATTCAGGTTAAAATGATTTTAACCGAGTTTGATTCTCAATTTCCATTGTTTCTTATTAACTTATTAGGGTAAAAAGACAAAGGAATTCCATTTTGACCTATAGTAACACCTCCTCTTTGCCGAAATTCATCATTTTCTTATTGATTTCTTTATTCATTATTCTCACATGTGAAATATCAGGGCTCATCATCTCATTATTGTTTACGCAGGATGTTTGAGGATTTATATTGCATTCAAAACAACAACCTGATAAAGAACCCATAAAGAATGTCCCTTGAAGTGAATAACATTGCTCTTTCAGTAGTGTATTGCTTGCATAAGGTTTTTGTATCTTGAACAAATTTATGGAGGCACATTCCAGACGGTATTTATCAGCACTATTTATTTCTTTATTTCCATGTTAGAGCATGCTTTTGTAATTTTTAACCCCTCACCTGGGACACGGGTTGTCTACCCGAGGTCTGAAGAATTCTAGGAATGTGCTGCATCTTCCCTGGCGTCTTGGCATTGACTTGTCTTTGTTGCTGAAGTACTGGTTGTTGTGTTCTGGTTTGTAATACAACTTGTTTAACCCCAGAGCCTTGTAGCTGTTGCTGTAATTGTAATTGTTTCAACTGATCTGCAGTCAGACTTTTAGGTTGCACATTACTCGCTGCTTGAAGATTGCTACCACTAATTTTCTGTTTCACGACTTGCTGTTGCAACTGAAACTGTTTAAGAGCCTGAAGCTGTTGTGGAGTAATTTGAATAGTTTGTTGTGTTTTGGTTCCTTGTATTCCCAGTTTTTGTAAAAGCTCAGGTTGTTTTATAATAAAGACTTTCTGAACTCCTGTATTCTGTGCCTGCTGTGTTTGAGGCAGAGTGTTTTGTTGTGTTGTGGTCACAATTTGAACAATGGGTGTTGTGATTGACTTTCCTTGCTGCATAACAGAATTAGCCTGCTGAACAATACCTCCTTGATTTAATACCTGGGCAGTGGAGGTTTTGTTGGGTTGATTTTGTACAAATGTTACTCCTTGAAGTAGCCTAGCTCCTTGGTCCTTTGTGATTTGTTGCTGTGGCGTCAGATTTACCTGCTGTTGACCAAGAATTTGGTGCACCTGTTTCTGCTGGTTATTTAAAACCTGCTGCAATTGAATACTAACAGGAGATGCCACGGTGTTTGACCTTTGGTTGACATTAGAGTGCTTGACTGGAGCACTTGCACTAACCTGCAAAGACTGTGTTGTCGTCTGTCCTTGACCAACAGATTGTGGTTGAATATTCTGTACTATAATCTGTTTTTGAACAGGTTGAGACTGCTGTTGTATCTGCTGAAACAACTGCTGAGGTTGCACAATACTCTGTGCAGGTTTTTGCTGTGTCACTTGCTGAAGCAGTTGCTTAATCACCTCCTCTTGGACAACAATGTTCTGAGGTTGAGTTGGCTGTACAGTTTGTGTTGTAAGCTGTGGCTTTTGCTTTAAAACAGCTTGCAGTTGTGCTGGATTCAGCACCTTCTGTTGGACAGTTTGCACAACCGATGGTTGTTGTTGCTGATTGGAAAGTTTTTGCTGAACTAATTGTTGAATTTGTTTAATTTGATTTGCTGGTAATGGCTGCGATTGAACACGCTGGGGCGATGTCTGCTGAGTTACTTGAACAGTCGGATTTTGACTTCTTATCAAATTTAAAAGTTGTTGTGCTTGGATAAGTTGTGACGTATGATTTTGCTGTTGGCTATTCCCCGGAGACACTTGGTTTACAACAGTTTGCACCTGTGGAGTAATTTGATTTGACACTTGTTGCAGAAGTATCTTCTGCTGTGTACCAACCACTTGAGGTGATGACATAGTACTAGTCTGAGGTAATATATTTGGTTGTTTAGGAGCAATTCGTTTAACTGGAGTTGTTGAAAGAATTGGTTGAAAACCACCTGGAGACGACTTTACAGTATGCACACTTCCAGAGGCAGCATTGGTTCTCATGTTCGCTTTAGAATCCATTCCATTTAATGCACCACGATGCCCTGGTGAAACATTCTGCTGTCCACCAGCACACTGTTTTTGTGCAACATTTGTAACAAGAGGCAATCCTGAATTTTTCACCTGCATCCCACGATTTCCCGGAGATCCAACAGTTGAGTTACTCACAGCAGAGGAAACATTGGGTGTTTTAGGCTGGATAGGTATTGGTTTTTTGCCTTGAAATGTTGATTGCGAAGTTACAGTAGGTTTAGGTACTGTGACAATCCCTGATGATGCAGAAATTACTAATCCAGTACTTCCAATTTTGTTAACTGCATTGCTAGTGGCCTCCAAGCCAGGAGCCTTAAGATAACTTACTCCAGTCGACACTGGAACTGCAGAGGGAACAATACCAACATTGAAGGGTGTATTCGTACTTCCACTAGTTCTTGCAATACCATTATTGTTCACTACAGCATTCACAACCGTGCTCTGAGGAGCAGCAGATGAATTGATGCCACTGAATGATGTCCCAGATCCGAGAGAGGAAACCCTCAAGTTTGAAGGTAATGCACTAGCAACAACAGTTCCTTTTGTTGTACTTGTATTTAATGTTGGTGTCGCTAAGCAATTCAGGTTCATGTAAGACGATCTGGAAACAGCATCTTGAGGAGGATTCTTTGAAGTGAGACTGTTGTCCTGTCAACAAAATAAAACAAATATTAAGACAACCTCATATAGTGCAGAGTGCAATGTACAGCTCCGAGACATAGTACATGTAGTCACAGATTACCAACCCTGCCACTCACTCCCAGTCTGCATTGTCTTTGTTAGTCAGCTAGAGCTTTTTTCCTTGCGAATTATGAACGGACAGAGACCTTGAAAAGACATAGCCCTAGTATTGTGTTTTCATGTGTATATTTTCACTCAAAGTCCAAAAATAACTTACCTATATCATTTGCCAAGACAGTTTCACATTTAACATCAGTTTTCATTCATTTTGAATTTAGTACTATGTGCAAGTAGCAAACACAAAACACAGAAGTGCTTGTTTTTTCGGTTTATTTTTCACTGCTGGAGATATATGGTTAAATGGTTAATATGGCTAATTCTCTACTTATAAAAAGGGAAGAGGAATGATTTTGTTTTATTTCAAACAAAAATTTTCATTTTAACAGCAAACAAGAACTAAATAATTATCAAATAGCCACAGAATAGCATGTTCTTACTGTTGCCACCTTTCAGTTTTTATTACAATTTCTTGTTGGCTCAATTAAATTGTTAGGACAGAGTTATGCAGACTGAAATGGTTTGTTTTTAATTACCTTGGAATACACAACTTGACAATAAAAATTAATGGTTAATCCTATGTAATTGCAAAATTTCTAGGAATAGCATAGTTGTATATATTTCTCCATGTTCTTTTTGATAATTCAAATCCATTTGCAATGGCTAAATTTAGTTTCACTGCAAATATTACTGAATCCCATGTGTGAATGAAAAATTCAAAATACTGTGGTTTCGTAAACATTCTACAACGACTCTTTTAACAGTACTTGATATTATTGTGAGAAAATAAATCAATTTTTTTTTATTAAAGAAACTTCAAGGAACCACACAACACAAAATGGTAATTCTTGAGGACAAATGATGGTGAAGCAAAACAATGTGCAGACCTGACATTGTACTGACCCCTCGCTCATAACTGCCCAAAACTCTTTGGCATAGCTCTTTTCCTTCATTTTTAAACTATTTTTCTTGGAGTAAGTACAAGTAATAGGTTTAAGTAGTTTTAAAAAAATGTGGCTACATGTAATTTGAAAGAAACTTAAATTACATGGTTCATAATAATTACTATTAATAAAAATCTCTAAGAACTTAATTAATTTAATAATTTTTTGGGGGTGAGCAACTTTGAGGGGTGGGCACCCTGGCTGAAATAGTTGGGAGTCTAAAGGGCTCCCTAAAATTTTAGTTAAAGCACAGTTATCTAGTGGTATGGATCTAAGTAAGGTAATTATGCAGAGATCAGAGATTTTTTTTATTGCACTACATTGGATAAACAGGTGAAGCAACATGTAGATCTGAAACAGTGTAATCAGCATTACTAAGTTACATCTTGCCCTAGTGTAAGTGATTACTCCTGAAAGAATGAACAATAACTACAGTACCACTTTATGCTTAACACACCAGGGCAGAGTTGTTTAAAAGGTGGATAATGCTATCCGCTGGATAAATCACTATCCCACGGATGGCTTGATTTGTTAACACTTATCCACTGGATAGCAATTTCTCCAGTGGATAACATTATCTAGCCTTTGAACAACTAGAGCCAGCAGTGTAAATAACAGTTACAATATAATCTCTGGTTCTACTGACAACCCCAAATTTACAACACAACATAACTTCATAATTTTCTCATTGACTAAAACATTAATGTTCCAACTGCATGTATTAAATGTAAACTATGCTATATTTATATGTTATGACTGAAATGTTAAATGACTTATAAGGATACACTAGAATAACATCAAGGAAGCAACATGTATATTCTGACAGCCAGTAAGTCAATACGCCATATATTAGGTTACCAAAACCATGTAATATTCTGAGTAATGTCTAAGAGCACATGTCCCTCAAGACATTTATACACACCTGGCTGTTACTTCTGAGAAATTCCTGCAGAGCAGTAGGGTCACTGTAGAGGAAAACAAATTTACCATAAAGAAATTGATTACGTATTTTATTTTAACAAGCTGTAGCACTTCCTCTTTGTAGCTTTCTGATTAACTGAAAATATGCTATGTCAAAGCTTATATTGCTGACAGTAAATATTTTTACTTACTTTATCACATCTAAAAGACATTTAGCGCTGCCATCATCCATCGTTTCAAACGAGAAGCGTCCAAACAAATTGCTGTTGACGCCTTAGCATAAACTCCGGTGACCCTGCAGTTTAAAATAAGTTCTGTTAGCAAAGAACTTGCAAATGGAATAAGAAATAGACCTATTTTTTACAAAACAGGCAAATATAGGATTACAGGGAGACAATAACAATTTCCGGAACGATATTCGTAACGCTTCTCTCCATTTCTCGACACTCCAAACGTCTTGAAAAAAAATTCCGATAAAAGGGGGGCAAACAGCCCCCCATCCAAGAGGTACAGCCGTCAAAATACACCGTAAATCAAACTCTATCGTTGTGTTCGATCGAATGGCCTTACCTGTGCTTGTTTGCATATGACCAAATCCACGGGCTTTTATCGGTACATGGACCCAAATTGCTCCCCCATGTCGACTGGTAGGAGAATGTACTATATCTGGAAATGGTCGTTTCGGCCTCGGGCCGGGCAAATTTCCTGTTTTGGAGTGATTTTAGCTAAAATTTCACGACGGACATGCGACCGCGACTCGCATTTGTTCCAAGCAACGATATGTGGGGGGACCAGGGGCACGCACGTGATCAAAGCGATTAAAGAAACTGGGTTCTATTTCCGGTAATTTTGGCGGGAAGGGGCTGTTGATAGCCAAGGCTTGCAAGTGACGTCGTCATTTTCTTAAATCCAAAATTAAAGGTCTTAAAGAGGAACTCATGTTTTTATTCTCATTACACCTGAGAGGGGGTAAATTTATATCCGTGTACCCCTTTTCAACTGAGTAGCCTGCTTCCTCTGAAATTTTGGAGTTATGGCGGTGCGTGACATAAAGCTACAAACGCGTTTGTCAAAAAAAACATACACTTATCTCTTAAAAACATATCTCGTGATATTTAGCCATTTTGGAAGTTAAAGTATTAGGAAAAGTGCTTATGCAAATGCTTGGTTCTTCAGTACAGATAATCAGTCGTAGTATTACACTATTTTGCGGCCGCCATGTTGGTGTACCACAAAGGTACACAAATATGGCTGCTCAATACTGGGCTCTATAATGCAAAATATTTCGACGAATATCTTTATGAAAAACGCACAGAATTCAAACTTGGAGAAGTGACTTATTTATTAATCTCCCATAACAACACAATTTCTTGACTTTATTTACCGAATGGTTTCCGGCGAATTTTTTTTTGTTGCGTGATAGTGCAAGCCAAGCCTGATTTGCAAAATTTCAGCAAAATGGGAAGTGTATACCTTCACCAGTGTATACCTGCACTAGTACATTTCGTAGATGCTTCTACCTTTGTAAAGACAATGAGCACACATCAAGGAAAACGGGGTAAAAATCTCGGCTACACGTAATCGGCTTTAGGTAAGCTCTAGCACCCCACCCCACTTCACTTCCCTTGTAAGTCTTGTTCGCTCGTAAGTCTTGTAGACCAACCTGTCTCTAAAATGACTCTTGCTCTTAGTTAATTACTTAAGGGCGGTAGACAATGAAAAGGGGGCGTCCTTGATCACGTTTCAAAAAAAATAATGTCAAATTTCTTCAGTGCATAGTTAATAAAGCGAAATGGTTAGTCAGGCCGGTAAACTTCCAAGAAGCAAACATACAGGCTGAAATTTATGTTGGAAGGTACTTGACTCCACACGTGTTTTTTTTATGCTTAAAGCCTAAGCATGAAGTACATTATCGCAAATCTTCTATTGGTTAGTTGTATGAGCAGACGTAACCAGCTTTTGTATTTTGTCAGGTTTTGTACAAGATCGACCCCAAAAACAGCCAACAAAAATATACAGCAAAGAACTTTTCCGAACTTTGCTAGATTTCCTAAACATTTCCCTCTATTAACTTAAGATGTTCAGTGTGAAGGCGAGATTAATGAAGTTTCTTTTTATTTGTGTTGGTTTTGTTTCAAAAACGTTAATGACCCATTCTTAGCCACTATACTGACTAGTAACGTATCTGAATAAGAGTTTACACTCAATACGTCAGCTTCGCAAATTCGTAACGGCGGTTAACTTAGATTGATAAATAGCTAAGTCTTACTATGATAACACAATTTTTATTCCCGTTTAACATGACGACGTATTGTATCTGATAAAATTGAGTTAGTGCGGGCCGGCCAGAAAACAAGACATGTAGTTTTCGATTGACTTTCTCTCTTACCCACCGAAGTTTCTGTTTAGTAACGAATAACTTCAGTGTTACAGCTTTCCTCATTATAATAGCTATATAAGTGTAGAGTCTTTCTACAATTTAAAAACGTCCAGTTTCCTAAAAAAAAGTTTAGATTTTAGATTAATGTATTTTGCATGATACACTGTGGCACAATGCTCGTTATTTCGTTGTGTTGAGAATGATCGGGTCATTGGTTAAGTTCGTCAACTTCAACTTTTGAAGCTCAAATCTCGTGTCAAATAATTCACAGTATAATATTTGTCATTCTTATTGGAGAGTTGTGCGGTGTACTTCAGTCATCTTCAGTCGTAGGGGCATCAGAAGTTACCGTAGTAACAGTTGGTATTTCATCGACGGTTGGGAGGGACCGGTTTGTTTGTGGCCTGGTGGGAGATTCTGTTGTCCGTGAGTCGTTTTGTGTTCTTTCAGTGCTTTTAATATCTTCTGGCTTTTCTGCTTCATCATCGTAATTGCCTAACCTATTAAAAATAAACTGTTTAGTAACATCTTTTTCCGGAACATTAGTCCACTTTCAGGGTTATCTGAAGTGTGGAGAGGAGAATCTCAAGAGCCTTATCTTAGGACGTCAATGTTTTGGCTTCGGGTCAGAGTACAAGGATAAAGTGTTCTTGGAAAATTAAACAATTTATTTTGTATAATAACAAATGGTGAGATATAGCTATGTTCAATAGAGAATAAGGCACGTAATGAACCATAGCCTTGAGATTCCAGGGCCCTAGCTAGCAACATCGAGGCACCTGCTTCGGTCATTTTGTTTGTTGTTGCTTTTTATATTCATCATAAACATCCTAAATACCTAGGAACAGAATTGAACCACGCACATTGCAGTCATAATTTTGTCATCGTTGCCCCGTTCAGTTTTTTGCTTGGTCACGACCCTGGATTCAGTGAAACAACAGGAGGGCATTAGACAATGAAAATTGAAATAACAAACTGCCGATTTTTCTACTTAACAATGCCGACTTCTCCGGAAAGCTGCCATACGGTGTAAGAGAAAATCATAATAGGCCACAAAACGTTGCTTTTGATAGTGTTAGGAAAAGTCACAGTTTAAATTGCACTGTGAAACGTTCTAAAATCCATCGAATAGAGTTGACTCTGGTCAATTTTCCAAACTTTTCCTTTATAGAATAAACGCACAAAAACATAATGCAGATTCCGTTTCAATGGTCCGTGTATAAGTACGAAGACATCGTTACTGATAAAATTGCTACCTACTAAGGCATATTGTACGATAGAGAGACATAACTGCTCAAAATAAAAAAAGAAGTTTAAGCAAGTTACAAAGAAACAATCGGTATTGCACAAAGGTATGAACAAATTGTATGAATTTCGTCTTAAGAGAATCAATTAGCATTTTATTTAGTTGCGAAGTAATTATAATCTTTTATGTTCAGCTTTGAGGAGAAACCATTTTGAAATACAGTTCATTACGTAGAAAAGAAAGCAAAATAAAGTACGACTAGACGGTGCTACAATATGATATATCCTAAAACTTTCACACTAAAATTAAAATTAAAAATTAAAATGTCGACCTCATTTTCTCTTCAATGGGGTCAGGATGACTTCAAAGCGTAATTTACTTTCGCTTCATTTTGTAGTCAACCCAGATGACTATAAAACGTTTTTTGATTTCGTTTTAATTGTACAATTAACATACCCTCTATCCAACAGATGATTGATCGTGACTGTGACAACGAACAGGAGAAGTATAGCTGATGATACAATTGACATTTTTACCAAATACTCTCAAGTGTGGCCGGTGAAGATGAAGCTGCAAAACTGATTTATTATTTGAATCCGCACTGGGGTCAGCAATTAAAAACACCTGTTTCGTTTCTTGTTTTGCTAAGAGCTGCTTGAAGCTAATTGCTTAACAAAAGAGTTTAATTAAGGGTGATTTATTTTCAGTAATTATAACGCACTGTGAGTGTCAGGGAAAAATTCCTACCGTAAGACTAACAGAACAATATGGGTCTTAAGGCAAAGGAAATGTTTCAGGAATAAGAAATTAAATGGAGCATTGATCATAAAAAATAACCATACCTCAAAAATGGAACCGAAGAACTGCAGGAGTAAGAAAAAGAGTCTTCGCAGCTGCATGGGATTTTGTGACCTCGTTCCGAGGAAAACCGAGGGAACGAGGTTGCTTTCCAGCTTTTCTTTGAAACAGTTTTACTATTGTGTACTATGAAATTTGGTTTGTAAAATTTGTTTTTTTTTTTGGAAGTTATTGTACGGTATTTCTTTAGTATAAATAGGAAATGCCATGTATTGTTATTAAAATATTTTTTCTACACTAAAAATGCTAAAATTGCAGACAGTAGCTATAAACGTTGTTGATCGTTGTTTTAACGATTTAGCATAGCTTATGTCAAACACAACTTCGAATGTATAGTATTGATACCTTTTGTTGTTGTTGATCTTAAAACTCACTCAGTCGTGGCGGCAGGAGTGACGTCAGGACTGAGAGTTGTGGCGTTACACGAGTCAACCTGCCTCGAGTCTGAGTCAACCTAACGATTCGTTGGAAGCATCAACATGATTTCACTTTGGTGAACATTTCTTTAGTACTTCACACTGTTGGAATAAAAAAATGTGGACACACTAATACTTTTAAGTCACTAAGCGGGTACCCCGACCAGATGAACCACAGGGTGTGTATCGTTATGGCTTGCGGTTCTCCCTTCACGCATTTGGTTAGTTTTCTACGGTGGCCCAGAAGGCTCAACACAAATACAAATTCCACAACACGAATACAAGTTTTCACAACACAAATACAAA
>OMLO01000545.1_pt1 | contig 24935 bp, 14 predicted proteins | sample 1674811 | NCBI WGS metagenome assembly OMLO01 (sample SAMN06265003, study PRJEB25207) | coral metagenome | isolation source: Coral host | place: Mexico:La Bocana,Puerto Morelos, Mexico | collected 2008-11-13
AAAATTCTCAAATCGCTTAAGTCGTACTTTTTTCTTTAAAATTCTCAAATCGCTTAAGTCGTACTTTTTTCTTTAAAATTCTCAAATCGCTTAAGTCGTACTTTTTTCTTTAAAATTCTCAAATCGCTTAAGTCGTACTTTTTTCTTTAAAATTCTCAAATCGCTTAAGTCGTACTTTTTTCTTTAAAATTCTCAAATCGCTTAAGTCGTACTTTTTTCTTTAGGAATGAATTAGTAAATTCGAGCCACGCCCACAAATCGAGAGTCTGGTTACCTTTTAAAGGTTTTTTTTTTCCTACTGCGTGTTTTGATTCACAACTAGAAGATGATGTTCCATGTTCTCGAAGAAAATAATGCACGCTTGACTGAGGTCAAGACAAACTGCAGATGGACGCTAGGGCGGAACAGTGGTGCGTTCATTCAATCGCTTTATCCAACCAGGTCAATGCAGTTCTTGCATGCACTACGTGCTCCATTCTTAGCACATGGCTAGGCCAATTCCTTCCCCGTGGCTTGCAATTTTCATGCATTGGGGATTTAGACCAAAACACTTGCATGATTAGTGCGGACGGTGGTGTGGAATGTAGCAAGTGAGCGGTTATCCCTTTTTAGTCATGCTCCAGAAGTGCATTATTTTTTTAGAAAACACGGGAACATCATCTTCTATTTAGTTTTATGATAAAGAGTGAAAAAAGCGAAAATCTTAACATCCAAGAACAAGTGGTAGGCGTGCCAACACAATACTCGAAACATACGTGCTTTATCGCTGTTTCGTCATAGTAATCGGGTGGTAATCAAACTGGTACTGAACTTCAAACATGGCACGACTTTATTTGTTTACAGGAATACGAGTTTGATTATAGGTAAAATGGCAAGCAAATATAAAATGAATACAACAATACAAAACGAAGGAAGTTCGGCAAATAACAAAGAGAAGACAGAGATCCCACCAGAATGATGAAGTAGGAACTGAACAGATCCTGGATACGTAGCGATGTACAACTTGTTCGAACGGACTTAAATTAAAGCTATTTTAAAAAGAACGAAACCCTAGCTCTTATTCGTATAAATACGTGCGCAAAAAATGTTAATTAATTGTCCCATAGGGATGCCATGATTTTCATTTGAAACAAACAATACAAAGCAGCGCAAGAACGTCACAATAAGTTCCAGCCGCGGGTCTAAAGTAGGCATATATCAGGTATATTCTAAAATAGACCATGTCACAGTTAGTCTCCTCCGCAGCCGTTATTTGGGTCGTCACGCAACGCTTCTCCCCCACTAACGGCTGCTAAAACCCGAACCAAATTTGTTTCCGCGGATTGTGAACAAGGTCATGTTTGTAAGGTCGTACTGAACTGACCCACAAAATGGCAAAGGTTAGCTACTTGAAAGTTGCGATCTTTCAGATCTATGCACGGTTACAAGAAATAACATAAATCAGTATGTAGAGAAGCTCCTTACTTCCAGAACTTCGCGGTTTATCAGCTTTCTTATCGCGAAATTTGGACCTTGTCGCCGCGTCTACGTTTTCGTAAACACAGCAAAATAAAAAGATCCACGAATTCAAACACCGACAAGATACTGCATCCCAAGAAGAGACCCATGTTTCCTCCAACGTCAGCTGTGGATAGAAACAAACAGGAAATGATATTAGTAATTAATTGGTTAAGATTAAGTAAGTCTGAGTGGAACCAAGTGGTCCATGCCACCGAGCGTATTCCCGTTACTATGGCACTACGTTGCTAGGAGTATTTCTGCTCCTCCCTGGATGGTATTCTGGTCCATTGCATGGTTACCTCTCCCTTCCCCCGCCAACGTAATTGGCTGAAACTTACTCTTACTCCAACTGGCTAGAGAACTAGAGGACCGTGGGAGTGAAGTGTCGCCCAAGAACATAACACAATGTTCCCGACATGGAATTGAACCCGGACGCTCAGGCCAGAGTCCTGCGCACTAACTTGTTGGCCTCCACGTTCCCCATAGTAAGTTCTTATATGCCAGTCAGTAAGTTAATCAGTTAATAATAGCTTGCACAGGAACAAAAAAAAACTGAGGAAAGACGGAATTAGCCTATCTGTATTAAACTTCACGATGGTAGTTGTAGTAACAACGCTTTACAAATCACAACCAACGACGACAACAACTTGAACAGCGACAAAAACTGTGATTATTCGTTCCTTACATCCAAAATCATGAATATCATACGCAGGCTTCTCTTTCGTTACTTCGGTAATGAAGCTTTGGTAGAAGACGTTCAGCTGAAGTAGACGCCTCCTGAAATAGAACACAACATACCATGTCATATGATTAGAACAATCGAATTCAAAATTTTTAATTATTAATTATCAATTCCCTCTATAAGGCTTTCCCGCAGGGAAAATCGTGGTTGTTGTACTCATCAAAACTAAGATCCAGTCCAAGATGACGAATACAAGTACAGTGGAAGACGGGGTTTCACTGTGCTATGATTCAGCTGGACATTATGCATCTCACATCGCAAAGGTCTTACATGCGCATGCCTGAAGGTGGAAATGGAAGCTAGATAGCTAGCATTCGTCTCCTGCATTTTCACGTTATCCATGAACTTTATCTTGTCAAGTCTATTCTGGCAAAATAAAACTATACTTACTAACCTAAACTAAATAAATATTTCTACACGGCCAAATTAGGGTTAAGAAGAAAATTAACCATTGGTTTTAAGGTGTGTCCAAACTTCTTTTATGTAAAATACGGAAAAAGGATTTTTCTTCCGTTTGTGGAAAATCACTCGGCTGTGATTTCGTTGTTTCCATATTTCACTCATTTTGTGTTCTAAATTCTTCATTGCCTTAATTAAATTTGTAATTTGAAGAAGAAATTTATACTCAATGCACCTAACTTCTGCTTCTAGTACCCTCCACGTCTCGTCAGTGGCATTGGCAACTAAGGATTCATTAATTCTTCTGACCAACAGTGGCAGCAAATGCATTGAAGGATAACTGGAGCTGGATATTTGGACTTCGTAATGAATAGTCTCGCATTTTATCGGACAGTCACATTCCAAACTCCCCAATAACTCGCCTACAAGCATGAGTATATGTTATGTTAAGTTGAATTATTCTTGCATTTTGCTAGATTCTTGGTTATGATCTATTGAAGCACAGACCTATGAATGATGTCATTAACAATTTTTTTTGCTGCTTTATTTAACAAATAGATTCCATGTTTCCGTGCGTCTGTTCAGTAATAGATTACAGATAACGTCAAAATGTAGTAAGAACATCAGTGATCTGACACACTCGGCCTTCGCCATTTTTTGGTTTTTAACACATTTTCACGTTACCATCCGTGATCTATTACTGAACAGACGCACGACAACATAGCGAACTAGGAAGAGAATAATTTTCTAATTCTGTGAATGGTTTTGGTGGGATTCCCACAACCTGGAATCAACGAATCCAGGTTCAAGGTCGCTTGACCTTATTGAGGAATCGGGAAGGATAACTCATTCAGGCCGCTACAATTCGTCTGATTAAAGAATTGGGTTTCTTTGCTCAAGCAGTGTAGAAGTAAACATTTCTCAAACTCATTCATAATTCATCAAGTTCACCAAAGAAACTGACAACCGTGAAGGAGCTTTGGATTCACGATTTTGACGATTTTACTTCTCCGTTTACTTATCGGTTTTTGTTTTGATTAAGAGGATATATCAAACACTTGAGACAGTGTTTCATCGGCTATCCAAACACCTCGAATTTCGTCAAAAATACTCCACTGTCTATCGTATTATCAACTCTCTTTTCGGTGTTTGGATATCCCGATGAGACACTATCAGTCTGTGTTTGTCCCATTACATCAAACACGTAAGACTACGGCCGTGTTTGACCACGGTTCCAAACACCAAAAAGAGAGTGCGAGAAGTAAACTGATACGACGCACAGCGAAGCTATTTTTGACAAACTGCGAGGTGTGTGCCGGAAGTTTGACATATCTCCTCAAGCAACTAAACCAAAGGAGAAAACGGAGAAATAAAATTGAAAAAATCTATGCTAATTAAGATTAGATATCCAAACACCGCAGCGGTCATGATTTCCTTTGTTTAAAGAGTTGGAGAAGTAAAAATTCTGAACTGCTTGTGGGCAATCGAGTTCATCTGGACCCTACAAGGAACAGGGATCTGAAAACCATGTGTGAATGCGGAGTAACTTACCGTTCAGAGGAATCACACAGCTAAAGAAATCCTTGGGTCCACAATAACTCAGGTTTTTAATTTCGTCTAGAAAAAATCAAGAAACGCAAAAATAGATTGGTACAGTTGAATCCCGCCATTTCGAACTGTTGGGAACAAAAAAATAGTTCGAAATAGCGGGAGTTGAAAATAGCCGATAGTAAATGCGTGGCTGAAGGGAAAACCCAGAAGAAATGGTTTTGAGTTTAAAATAACGAGAAATTCGAAATAACCGAGTCCGGGATCCAGCTCAATCAGTAAGTCACCTTAGCCCGGGAGGTAATCTACAAAGTTTTATAAGAGGACGCTCCTCTGCCGACGTCCAACCCGTTTCACTGTTGTATACAATTTTGACAGAAAAGGAACCCCTTCTGTGCAACATTAAGTACCCCTAGGGTTTTCGGGTAGACCCTCCCCTTATAGGCTATTATAGGGAGTACCCTTCCCCCCCCCCTCCATCTCCACCGGGGAACCGAGATGCTGGGAGTTCTGTGTGGGACAACTCAAATAAATAACATACAGTTCATCTTCTCACCTAACTGAGCCATGCCCAAGGTTAGACAGTGACACTTGTCAATTATAGCTCTAGTCCAGCACTCTAAGAAGCAAGCGCTGTGAGAATAGGTCTTGAAGCTTACCAACTTTCTTTCGCCACACCTTGATTTATACGGAGCTCCAAGACGGATTGTCTGCATTTAATTAAAATAGAATCAATTACATTATACACCAACTCACGTTAACTGCTTCTTGTTACTTTCCTTTTAATAAGAATAACTTTTTTCCGGCTTTGCTGGGCTGAATATTCTTATTTTGCAATTGCTGCCAATGTTAGGCTGAAATATTTTTGTCAATATAGCGGATGACATTTCTGTTTTCGAGTGTATTTGGTGACTGGATGGTGTTAACGTAATTTTAGAGCCAGCCGGTGGGCATTTAAGCCTGATATGATGTGCATAACTTCTTACACTAAGATTTAACTGCAGACAGTACTGTTTCGGCCTTCTGGGCCTCATCAAGATTTATATATATTCTGAAAATATTTTTCATTAATTTTTTAAATTTCAGTTTCGCGTATTTCACGTGGTCACAATTTTTTTAGCAAGGTCATTTTACGCGACACGTTTAAGCGATCGATTGAGATTGAGATAGTATAGCAATCCCCGGACATTAGCACTAAGAAAATTTTGCTTAACACCCGGCCAATTTGATAAGTTACGTCAACGGTTTGCTCTTGAAAAGTTTAGCTTAGACTTTTCAAGTTCGTCGTTTGTAATCCGTGTCAATCTTCTCCATCCTTAGCCATCCTTGTTTCTAATGACTTAGTATTATCTTCTTGGTGTTTTTCTATCTTAGTAGACTACTATTTTCAGGTTTCCTTTACTTAAAAGGTAATTTCGCACATATAGCCAAAATAACTGCTACTGAGCTCCTTTAAAACTCGTTATTGTATGAGGTGACGAGAATTCAAACACGGAGACTGTCTCCGGTTTCATTACCTTATGGCGTTGTATCCGAACAGTACTACTAAACCCCGGAGACACATCTATGCCATGATTCTCTATGTCAGGCCATTCATTTTGATCATGAACAAGCATGCGAAAGCCAGTCCCCTCGAACACGTTGAACGCTCCATAGTACTGCTCGGGCTGGGCATCGAGTTGAAGTAGCAGCCCCTCGCTCCTTCCCGCAGAGGACTGCTTAAGTAATGGATAACCTGGCTGGCCAGAGTTAAATGTATAGCAGAGACCACGCTGAGATAGAAAACAATGAGAAAGAAGTAAATTAAAAAAAGATCTTAATTACTTTCCAATCAATCTGACTGAACACTTGAAGTACTACCTCAAAAATTAACCGATTATTTAGTAAACTATTACAGTGATTACTGAACTATTACAGAACTATTTCAGCCGAATGTACATACTTCTTTAGAAGAATATTGCTTCTCCGGCTGAGGCTGAATATTCTTATTTTTGCGCCAATTTTAGGCTGAAAATGTTCTTGTGAATATTCGTAGATTATAAAAGAGGAGTGTCGAGAAAACGTCAAATCATCTGTTCTATCATGACTTTGATGGCGTAATTTTATTCCATTGAAATTTCCAACACAAAAAAATGTATTCTTTTCAAAATCTCAGCCTTGGGTTTATTCTTATAATATTCTTTTCAAATTTAGCAAATTTCATCCTCAAAATTGTTATAAAATATAATTCTTGTAAAAAAAGAAGAATGTATATCCTTACTTGTATTGAAACAAACATGAAGAAGTCCTTTGGGCCGCATGGGCGTCCGCTCCAAGCGCACAAAGATAGCATTTCCGATATATTATGGCCAGCTTCTTTCACTACGCGCTCAAGGTTTAACGTAAAAGTTTCATTCCCATTACCGGTCCACCTTTCGCCAAACACTACAGATTCCATGTCGTCCATGAACGTTTGTGCTTTCGTTCCCAATATCTTATCTCTTTGCAGCATGTTTAGATTACAGATGGTCAACGCTGGAAATATAATTTTCTCTCCACGCTGTAGTTCCTTCACCGTCACGGAGTCGTGGTCCGCAAGCTTAGAAAAGCCGAGCAGACATTGCAAAATCAGCATTGCGAGCCCAATTACCAGTAATACACCCCACATGAGTCGCCGTAACAGAGAACAGGATTGGAGAATAAAATGGAATCCATGAAGTGTTGTATATGAGGCAAACTCGTTGATAAGCTCTGATGAAGCAACGATTCCACTTTCGTCTGCATGTTTTGTTGACGTTTTGTCCTCACCAATTGCTTCTAGTCTAAAATCTTCGACTGCCATTATTTTTCTTGTTCTGTATGACATAGAGTCAGCTTTCTGCACCTTTGACAAGAGCGGTAAATTCACTATTAGTTTTAATTAAATTTAAAAGTGATCCGCCATCAATAGCCTTTTTAAAATGATTGCTGCAAGGACTTTTAGGCGGGAATGGAAAATGACAGCGAATAAAAAGAGGATATATTCTAATTTCAAAGTAACTTATAATTTCAATTATGCATCAGGTGGACCCATGTAGCGTTGCATGTTCTTCATAGTGGCTGCTATTTCTAAGCTGTAAAGCAATTAAACTGAAATACGAAATGAACGATTTTCTGTCAGTGGCAACGGCACGGCCGACAAGTTCAGAGGAACGCGGCAACGGCTAAGAATTTTATAATTCCATTTTTTTTTAAATGAAAGTCGTCTCAGCCAGATTAGACCACCCGTAGATAAATAAATATTCCAATTACACAAAATTGGAATATGTACAACCTTAGCATCTCAAAAATTGTTCAAACTGCTTTTTCCCTGCATTAAAATATCGTCTTGATCAATAACGATTTCTTAAAGCATAAACAAGCGAATATTAACGTTCAAAGCCGTCATCGTGACACCATTCTCAAGGCAAAGTGAATAAATAATGCGATGTCAATTTCTATAGTCTCTACGAATAACAAAGGATCACAAATTCTTCAAGTGAACACCTTTGCGCGAATCGAGTCCGTTTGCACGTTTAGGGATGGTTCAAGTTTTCTTATAAAAAGCATCTCCTTGATTAGGCAATCAAATTTGTTAGTACATTTGGTAAGAACGTGAAATTGTTCTGAAAGACAAGGTGGTACGTTCGAATTATGGTCACTAAAGTAGTGTTTACAAATTGACGACGATTTTTTGTTTGTGTCCATCAACGCGTTCGCGGAGGTGGCCGCGAGTGTAATCAACATATCCTGCATCGCACAGGTCACATTAAAATTTATAAACTACACATTGTTGGTTAACAGCCATGAGTGGCTGGCTTTACTTCTCGAACTTTAAGGTCTTCGTTGAGTTTTCTGCTGATGAACACGGGCTCAATGGTGGTCTTAATTTTTGAGCGGGGGATCTGAGAGACGTTTTTTCACTACATTCACAGAGACCTGATCTTTGAGTGGTATGACAACTTGGATGGGGGGTGTAGTCGTGTCGGTTGATGGAACGTGCTGCTGGTCTGCTACCTTGGAATCTACAAATTGCTTGACAGCCAGATTGAATAAGTGCTTTGGGTACTTAAACAATTTCACGTGCTTACCAAATGTACTAACAAATTTGATTGCCTAATCAAGGAGATGCTTTTTATAAGAAAACTTAAACCATCCCTAAACGTGCAAACGGACTCGATTCGCGCAAAGGTGTTCACTTGAAGAATTTGTGATCCTTTGTTTTTATGTTAATTCGTAGAGACTATAGAAATTGACATCGCATTATTTATTCACTTTGTCTTAAGAATGGTGTCACGATGACGCCGAAACGTCGGCTTTTAACGTTAACATTCGCTTGTTTATGCATTAAAATATCGATATCGCCAAATTACAATGACCATCAATAACGTTTAGCGACTCTAATACTGTACAGATTTAAACGGACAGAGTAAATAAAATCTAGCAATCGGTTGTTTTTCTTTAATTTACACGTTAACCGTTGGATGCCAATCATTTATTCACTTCAGTAAAAACTTGTAAATAACTTCGACCCTGCTGGGTTTTTGAGAAAAAGCTTTGTAAACGTACTCTTCAATAAAAGGGAAAAAATCGTTATCTTTGCGCGTGATGCTGAAAAATGTAAAGTTATTAATAGATGGGGAAAAGACACCCTTTGTAATTCATGCATGTCAGTACTGTTTATGAGAATCGAAAAAGACACATTTTTCATGGGAACACAAATAATTTATTTTTATTTCGTTATCAAAGATATAAAACCATAGCAGCAATCTACGGCGTTACTTAAAGGCAAATTACATGCATGGAAGAGGGAATTTGTCGAAATTGTTTATTTTGCCGACAAATAAAAACAACCCCTTTTTCTTGTTGAAGAGTCCCCTATTTCTTATAAGACTTTCGCAGTGTATTTCTGTTTACTAGAACAAATTTCAGCTTCTGGGGATTGGCCAAGTTCGAGTCTCAGCCGTTAAATTAGTGTGCTCAGAAAAATATCAAAGAATTTGTTCATTGCCAGCTGGAAATTGACAAAACGGGAAAGCATTGTCACTCAAATTAAAATAATTTCCTTAGCCTTGATTCTGGTCTATTTTTTTTTGTACTGTTATGAATAATGTACTTTATTTATATCATGCCACTGAAATTTTTACGAATGTATCTGTAATTCTAGGTGTCGATGAAAGTAGGAAGAAACGGAACATCAAAACGCGCTAGTGGCGAGCGAGAGCGCTTAGAATTAGCGGAAACATCAATTCCGTCGCAGTTTCTGTCTTTCACTAAGGTACAATAATAACAGTAATGAATTATTATCGTTTTTCGAATGATGTGGGTCATTTTGCTGGTCCAGTCCAGTTGACCTCATCGCCAAATGAAGACTAGTAGCATTAATCAGTCGAATCGCCGCGTTATACACCACAAGTGACCACATCGAGAGACAAGCTATAATAGCTTATTTATATGCGCTACAATATTGTCAAAAAATAATTTCACAAATACCTTTAAGACACATCAAAGCGTTTTCACTTGCTTTCACTTGCGAGAAGAAGACTGGCGGTTAAATCAGTCTTTGCAGTTTTAAAGGCATTTTATGAGAACAATGAGGTCAGCTGTCTAAACTGGCACTCTCACTGTCGTCAGGCCCCAATCAGGTTTACTTTCCATAGCAACCATCTATTTTTTTAAACTTGCTAACAGAATCCCTGCATCGAACACCAATGATTTATTTTCTTAGCTTAAGAATACCGGCAGAAGCAAGTTTTACTTTTAAAAAAAAAAGTTTGGTAGACGCGTGTGATACTTTAGCAGGGAAGAGACCATTTTTAGCTAGAAATTTAAATTGAAAACATCTTGAGATCAAGATGTTCATTTTCAATTAAAAGAAAACAGATTCATTTTTATAGAAGAAAAATGGCGTGATTAATAATTCATTCGGAAGTAAATATCAGTTCAAGCAAAACTTTTCATGACCTCACCACGATTTAAATTTCATTGTCTTTCTCGCCTCCGCATCCAGCTCACATTTAGGAAGTTTACTGCTTATACCAACTAAGTCAGTTGTCGCATGGCGAGAGACTCGTAAAAGAAAACGAAACATAGGGCTTCATTTCTGTGAGATAAAACTACTATCGTTCTCTTATTGACTGCGCTACTCAGGATGAATTCTGTTATAGATATTGAGTAGTCTAGCAGTGTGCTATTAAATTCAACACGATGCGGTGAATTCTCAATCATTCTCGCTTAGCATGACCTATTTACATTACTATTAAAAAAAACGTGATCTTGTCTTGCTGTTTGAGTTTTGAAGGACTAAAAAATTATACGAAAACGCGTAATAGTTGACTCGGGAGCACGCGATTATAGAAATCTAGAGAGCATTCGTAACCCAGTTGTTAAATATGACTTATTTAACCATCATTCGTTATCATTTTATGTTCGTAGTCCAGATAAATTAAATCGGACTGCTTCACCTGGTTCACTTCCCTTTTGATCTAGAGTGCAGGTTGGCTCTTTTTAACAGCTGTTTTCTTCGCTGCAAGAATATTAAAACGTATCAGGCATATCCCGCTGAAATCGTTCATTGTCTCAATGTAAACAGTGGCCTTGTTTGAAGGCCAACTGCTTAGTCAATAACATCTGGCTGATTCGTTGATGCAAACTGACAACGTGTACACTTACAAGCGGCTTCCGAATAACCCGGCCCTGATTACAACAAATTAACACGACAAGAGCACGCGATCCAACCGAAAAGCAGTACTTGGTCCTCGGTGCTCGGTAAACTTTAAAAATGATAGGACTTCGATGAGCTCTAAACTTGAGCTCGCGATATGGCCACATGATACTGGTCAGCAAATACTTTGTTTTCAGGTGTCAATTGACAATAACATGAAGTCCAATATCAAAGATATGCACTGTAAACCTGACTCGGTGTTAGCTGGAGTATGGCCGCCATGTTGACTATGAAATAAAGAAAGGGTTGCATGGGTTTCTATTTCTATGCATACATGTGGTTCTGTTCCTATAGGTATGGTGTTCCGCTTGGCGGACCTTTGGGACGCCGGAGCTCCGCTAAATGAAATTAAAATAATTAAGCCAAAAATAACAGATCTGTGCCAATAAAACTGATAGTTCGACATCAGGATCTGAAGAAACTCCACAATTAAACGTACAGCAATATATTGTTTCGTTCTTGCCATGTCATAATCCCCTCGAGATCACTGAATCTAATCTACAAAGTCTAAATTTCGTGCCATTTTTTCTTCGCGGTTCACTTTTTGACTATAAACACGTCTATATCTTTGCAATACCAACCCCATCCTAGGAGACCCAGGGACTGCTAGTCGGGACGTTGCGATATTTTTGGGCGAAAGTTTACTTCAAGAGCGGAAAAGGTCCTGGGCGCTTTAATATTCCTACCGCGCCAGTTCCAGAAGTGTTCGAATTCCGTCCGCTTCTGTTTTTGAATGCCATCAGTATCGCAATAAATAAAACAATAAATAATAACCAGGTCCTTTGTTTGACTATAAAACAAATTCTTGTATAAATGAATCACAACAAGTACCCAACCAACCTTATAACGATCCGTACCAAATAAGGACATTAGGGTGTGCACCAAAACACACAATCGTTGGAAAATGATAATTTTGGATTTGTAACTGATCTTAATACTTCGTCTACCAAATATAAAAAAAAAGAAATCGAAAACTTCATTAACTGCTTTCAGTGACTAAAATCGAGCGAGAACCAACACTTCTTTCGATGGTGTAACCATTTGAAGTGTTTAATGCCTTTTATTTGAGCGGTCATACAGGGCTAGGGTTTCAGTCCACTGACTTGCAGCCGTCAGAGCAAACTTCGAAAGCCAAGAGGCTAAGCTTTTCCCAGACCTCCCCTTATAGGACATTTCGAATAAATCGGGACAAAGAAGTATTGTTTTTGGAGCCGGCGATATACATGAGGTCAGTGCCCAAGCTTTTTCGGTCAAGAGTCAAGATGGGGGCCATATTGACAAGTTCTGTTTTTTTGAGTGTTTATGTAGAGACAGAGTCAAGGTCCATAAACTCGCAAAAAAAATTCGCCAATATCCAGCCATCAAGCTCGGTTAATAAAGGAGTTTTTACATGGCTTTCGGGGACCTTTCTTTGGGTAAACATTCTTTCAGTACGCAATCCCGAGTGGGTGTTTCTAGCTCGGCGAAGGATGATATAACAGTCAAATAACTTGGTACTAGATTTTAGCTTGAGAATGATCACTTTCAAAAGTTTTAAGGAGCAGGCTCTCACTCTTTATTCAAACGCAAGGTCACTGGTGCAATAAAGTTAAAAAAACATAGCAGCTGAAATATCAATGCCGTACACAATCGATTAATGCTACATGCAATAACAAAAGTGTTTAGTTCTCGTGAGTGTCTTCCATGTCCGATCTAATTTCACAAATTCCACGTGCGTCTGTCTCTAATTGATATCCCTTCTTCATGTTTCACTATAATTCACGTCTTGGTCCGGCTCACGATCCTTCCAAGAATCTTTCAAAGCCACGTGTTCATCTCTTTGTAATAGCTTACTCCTTGGAACTTTCATGAATCTCTTGTTGTGAAGCATTACCTTATATGGCGACGATAGGGTCTCCTGAAAGATGAACAAGAGGAATATGAATCCGATAAGTCAAAGTTTGAAGGCGATTTTCCCGCTGGCTTTGGAACTGACGAACTGGAACTGAGAGAACGTCGGGGGAAGTGGAGGGGAGGGCGTTTATTTCGTTTCTTTGTATTTTTGTTTTTCCCGCGAAAATTTCAAACAGAAAGATTACATTTACAAGAGAATCATCTAGATAGATCGATCGATAGTCTTTAATTGGCACGGACAAAACATCAGTTATGTAAAAAAAAAAGTATTTAGTTTTGTTTTTATTTCAATGCTTTATCGGCACGACTATTTTGAAACTTGAAGGATTCATTTTTCATTCCTTTTTTTTCCATAATTTTGAATAACTTTCGACGATTTTAAGAAACTTGAGTTAATTATCTATTAAGTGTAATTTGGAAACTTTTGTCTTAACTTCTTCTGGCTTTCTGGTTAGGTCTGGTCTGGTTTCAGGTTTCTGGGTGTTTAGTGGGAATGTCGTGTCATGAATTCCCCCGACATGAGTCGATCTTAATTTGGTTTTATCAACTAAGCTGAAGATGTAAATTGGCCACCGTAACGAGTTATAAAGCTGACGTTTATAGCGTTAGCCCTTCGTCAGAGCGAAGGGCTAACGCTCTGACGAACTTGGGCTAACGCTCGAAACGTCAGCTTTATAACTCGTTACGGTGGCCAATTTACATTTTCAACTTAGTAACCAAATTAAGATCGACTCATGTTTCTTTAGAAACTTTCACCCTTCATTCATGAGGCGATCTTAGTTCTACTGCCAGAAACAAGCGATTGCAATAAATTTCATTTCCAAGTCCAAGGTCAAAAATGTTCAATGTTTACGTTAAAAGAGAATAAGCTTTAAAGAATATCCTTGAGTTCCATTTTCATGGCCATTAAAACACAGCAAGGGGGTTAAAATAAATTTAGGAAGGAAATTATGCTCGTACTGTTATGACTTCTGAGGCCAAGCAAGCAGTCAACAGTCAACAATTATATGATATGGAAATTCTGGTTGTTCCACGGTTTATTTTGCGCAATTCTAATCGCGTTTAGTTTACGAATTGCACTAGATCATTGTTATTGGTATCTACTGATATCATGAAAAGAGGAAATACGAAAAACTGAAATATAACTATGATAAGAAAATTAAAAGAAAAGTTTAAAGTCGCGAACGTTCGGTTTTAGTTCTAGCGAAATTAAAACGTTGTAGAGATACTTTGCAATTTAATTTCAATGATATTCCTTTTTATAGCAACGCAACATTTTACTGTTTAAAAGGGGAATGTATAATACAATACATAAGGACAAGTGATTTATCTGTCTAGTTATAGCACTATGAGAGAGTTTGATGATCGCGTCGAAAACCAACAACTTATCGTGATTATAAATCTTAACATGTGCAGTTATTTCCTTACCGCGGGGTCAGATATCTGATTGCGTCCAGCCCGATACGAATAGGACAACTGACACTGACTTTTCCCAAAACACAGAAGAACAAGAACGCATGCAGCTAGAAACACGCTCCTCATCTTTTGAATGGTCATGACTTCCTAGCTAGCAAGTTGTGAGGTTGGGCTTAAATTGTGGTCTTTTAATACCCAGCAGGTCCTTATGTCAGCGAAGGCGTATCTTTAGTTCATTGGCTTCTTAATGACACCATAGGGAAGACCTCGCACGTGTTCTATAGAAAACGTAGAATTTGGCTCCTAAACGGAACTAAATCACTTGCAACGTTTGCAGCGTCGATTAGAAAAATTTCTCAAAGAAACAGTGTTCAAATGGCTCGAGGAAACCTATTTTAACTCTCTTCATCAGCAGGCCATTGCAAATCAGTTTCTCTCTTTGTTATCGTATAACGCCCTCTGTAATTATTCAAACAACACTTTAACTTTTGTGGTTTCACTTAATTGTTATGTTTTCTTCTTGTGTTTTCTCAATCGGCTGATGGGATAACAAAAAAAGTATCTCTCCTTGGCCAAAACTTGACATCTTCACAAAATGGACTAGAAAAATTCATTGTCGAATAGATTTTACATCGAACCTAAAAAAAATTATTTGTCATTAAAAATGATTTTGAATTTGGTATAATTGCTTTGTGAATCACAAAAGCTACCCCAACCTTGCTAAAAAATTAATGGGAGTGATTAAGCAATTCTGTAAATAGAAAAATTAAATATGAATTTAAAGACCAGAACAAAGCTTGTGAAACAGTATTTATTTATTAATGTGCTTGGAAAGCTGTCGATCTCTAATGAGTGCTAAAGAACTAATATTTTTCTTTTCTCTTGGTAATCAGTATTTTTCTAAGTACTTAAGTAGTTAATTTCCCACTGACCAGCCGGCAGCCCGCATAAGAGAAAATGAAAGATGTTTTTCTTTTTTTTCTGTTTCACAAGAAAGGAAATCTTTTATCAAGAATGAATGAACTACCCAAGTCAGTTAAAGGCCATACGAGTCACTAGATAATAACACTTACAATGAAATCAGTCGAGACTATGTTTTATTGCTTCACTGTAAACTTCTGAATTCAATTTTTTAAATTTTCATCCTTTACAAATAAACCTGACCGAGAAGAAGTAAGCAATCTTAAAAAGGAACTTCGTATTTCGAAAGATTGGTTTAGAGGTGAGATATAACTGAGAATAGCCTGTGGATCATTGAAAATGTTCAAACGCTGTGTGCACCCAGTAGCTATCTGCGGGTCGAGGGATATTTTTCTGTGTATGCACTAGACTATAGATTAATGTATAAATCGGTGCTCCACACTCAATTCCAGCGCAGTGGAACTGTAATAACGAGGGCTGTTCTCAGACTGTGTGTAAACTTCAGTGATAACAAACTAAAATTTATATTTATCTTTTACAGTTTGGTGTCAAACTTAGAATTGTCAAAGCACTTCAAAACCGAATTCGAATCAAAACGTTCATGATGATATCAAATGTACGGAAAAACTGATAAGACTCAAATCTGATGAGTACGTAAAATGGCTTCTTCACATACCTTTTGTTTAAACATCGTGTTCTGTTGTAAGTACCATTCTAACACCACATTAGCACCCCCTTAAAAACGGTGATGAAAATGCGAATTAGTATTGAGCTCTCTTCAGTAGTGTAGGTTTGTCAAGAACAAGTTAGACCCGAGAATATTACGTTTGTATTTTCTCCATTCATCAACGAAAATGGATTGTCAGCCTTACAAATAGTGCTGCAATAAAATATTTATTATTTGCCATCAAAGGTGTTTCTTTATTCACTAAAAACATACTGTTGCTTAAATATGACTGTGAAGTCCGTTCCTACGCATCTCTAGGCTAATATAACCAAGGTAATTACTTCAGCGTTATCTTGTTATTTGATCTATTTCACAGAGCACTAAATGCATGGACTTGAAAATTGACACTGATAATACATATTTTATCTCGCCCTCTAAATATTATGATCAATCCGATTCGTTATGATGTACTTGTGTCACCCACGTATATGTTGCAAGCTCGAGAAGACTTGAAAAGGTGTTAATTACGTAAGACAGCGTCGTCTAGATATCTTTAAAGCATGGTAAGTCTCGCCGTTTATCTTTACAATCCTTGGGCAGGGCCTTCGAGAACACAGGATGAAAGCTACCTTCCCGCTCGTTCTTGCAGCGACGCTGCTCTACGTTCTGGTGCATGTCAGCGAAACGGAAGGACAGCTTTCGTTTAACACAAAACTTGGACGTTCCTTATACAATGTAAGTATGGAAGACTAGATTAATTTAATTATAAAAATTGGTCTAAAAACTAGGCTCATGTTTGTGAAGAATGGAACATGCTGGTTTGAACAAGCAATACTGATAAAAAAAATGTTCAGCTAAACTATTATATACGATAGTCCCATCCACAGACGGGTTCCGAGAGTTGGTGGACTTAATGTATAATGAACAGTTACCCCAAAAACAGTCTCGTTGAATACATTTTATTTGAATGGTCACCATTAAGTTTTCCCACAAAACATTAAATTAGTGGCAATTGTATCGTATACGCACCTAGTAAACAATACGACATGAAAGTAACTTGCACGATCGACAGCCATTACACTAGAAAGTATGAACAAGGCTACTGTGGGTAAAGGTACTACATATGCGGTTCATTTTGAAAGATGACCAGCTATTAAGGATTTTTCCTCAAAAAAAAAATTACTTAAAACCATTTCATACAAGTAAACAAACCACAGAGTGTCATAAATCTGCGCAGTAGCTTTCAGGTGGTCATAATTCATAGTGGGAATAGTCTTTTGTTTTGTGCTCATGACTATGCATAGATTAGATAATCGCAATGCTTCTTTTGGTTAGTTTCAAGAGTACATATAACGACTTCTCGTATTTTGCCAGGTTTTGAATGTGCGGAGCCAACCCACAAAATAGCCGACAAAGCATTAAACAAGGAATCTTGCTATCTTTCATAACCATTCCCAATGGATGGGTGTACTTCACGGCACACATACGGTTTCGATCTTTTTCATTTTGTGAATAACTAGTGTTAGAATTCTTTCTTTTTAGAGATACGCTAGAAAAGTGCTCATAAATGGATATCCTTGGAAAAAGCTTCAAAGCGCTGACCAAGAAAAAGAGCAAGACCAAGAGCCTGACCTAGAACAAGTTGAGAGAACTTTGGGGATAAGAGGAAGAATGAAGCCTGCCAGAAGATTTTTACAAACGTGGAAATAAAAAATTGGACGCAAGAACTTTGACATTTCAAAACCAAAAACTTGTAACAGTGGCTAAAATAGCGAACTAAAAAGAACAGCATGACATTAATTTATAAATTTTAGTTCTGTCGGGTTTATGTAATCGCATTTTGGTTCACCGTTGGTCGCCATATGCGAATAATGCCTAGATTCTTTATGTACGTTTCACTATTATGAAGGTCTCTTATGTGAAAAGTTTTGTGTAGTTTCCAAAGAGATATTGTTTGATTAATTTGGTGCCTATACTTACCCAAGAACGCATGCTTTATCAGCCCAATAAATCAGTTGTTTTATGCGGCTATTTCAAGAAAGGTCTCCAGGTTGTATGATTCTATCAGTCGAATGTTGCAGGTCGCCAGTAAGGAAGTTTAGTGACAATAATGCTCAGTTTCTTACTAAAGGTGTTCAAGGTCCGTAATTCAAGTTAGGGACCTAACATATATTAGTTCACTAAGGCCTGGCTTTCACTACGACATAACCACAACTGAACTGTTTCCCGTTTGACGTCATATTTTTCGCAGGCGCTCATGGCATTTGGTGGTACAGTATACAGTTTCATTGTTAGTCGTCATGTAACCATGAATTAGCCATTGAGTAGGCGCTCTGTAGCGGGAAAAATGCCAGCTATATGACAAGAACTTTTTCCCTTGGGCGTATGTCAGATAAGAAAGCGTTGCTGCAAGCATAAGCAAAAGCAAAAAAACGCATCGTCCGCCATCTTGTTTAACTGTATGAAGGTAATTATTCATTCTGCCCATGGGCACGTCTAATGCTTATGTTACGTCTTCATTACCGTTATGCTAATGCTTCTGCTAATATCGCAGTGGAAAACATGCTTAAAGCGTCTGCTTTTACACGGTGGTGCAATAGAGAATTCTTAGCGTTCATTTGCAGGCTGTGTCCAACAAAGATATTCTTTTGCGGTGCAAACAGAAGGGCATGGGTACTACTATTATGCAACGGTGCAGGTGGTGGATGGGCCACATCTTTCGAAAGGAAAATGAATCCATCACAAAATAGCACAATATTGGACACCCGAAGGCAGGCGCAAGCGTGGCAGGCCTAAGAATATATGGCGACGTACAGTAGAGACATAACTCAGGGGCTTAAGGATCCAGTAGCTGGCCAAAGAGAGACAGCCGTGTAAGAATTTTGTTGCTGCCCTACGTGGGTACAATGGGCAGTGAGTGAGTGAGTGAGTGATTTGTAGGCCGTGTGCATTTTATGGTGTTTTATTGAAAAGATGAACATTGGCTGACCAGTCAGAGCGTGCGCGGTTCCTTGAACACTCCATGATATTTTTAACCAGATTTTAAGCATCGACTGTCAGTAGTGTCATTTTAACTGACGCAACGAGATGCATGATAAGGCAGTACGGCGAGGCCTCAGTTTGAGATTTTCCCGTAACGACTTCACCCTTGGTAATTGAGTAGTTAATAATTTATTTTTATTCTATGACATTATTTTTATTGCATTATCGTTAAGAAAATTCAACGTCTCTTTCATCATTTTATCCATTCAAGAGTACAATTTAGCCGACAGTCCAAAGCTTATGTTTTCGAAATATTTTTAGGCAGAAGATCGTTTAAAAATTTTTTTATACAATTAATCCTGCAATTTTACAACAATTTTAATTTTGTTGCGAGTAATTCACCTGTTAAGCACGTAAATAAAATTCCCAGCTTCCTGTAATTCAGTTTTCTATTAGTTTCGGATAATATATAAACTTAAAAAAAAAGTCGTAAATGTTCTTTCAGTGAAATACTTACATATAAATGCTTTTAAAAGGCCGCTATCGTAATGGATGACAAAACGCGCATAGGCGAGATTTCCACCCACTCGTGGAGTTGGCAATTAGTTCTAATTCTAAAACAAGTTATGATTTTTAATCTCAACCATGACATTTTTATCATGAGTGCATGAAGACCAAGTGAGTGTCTCAGAGATCCGTTAAAACCGCCGCTTCTGCGTACAAAGTAACTAGGCACAAGGCTGGTAACGGAAACTTTAAATCTCATTCACGTCTCACCTTTCATAACATCACGGTACGTTCACAATTGTTTAGCAGATCACATTTTTTTGGAGGTGAAAACAGTCAATTAATTACCACCCACCAATTCCTACCCGAAGACAACCTCAACCGCCCCCATCATAAATATAAATTTTACCACTGTTTGCGGTCTAGGGCAATAAATCGACCTGGTTTTAAATTATTTGAACAAATAACAAAACAAAACAAAAACAGAAGGAAAGCCGAGTCAAATTTAATTTATTGTTTTGGGCGTAAAATTGCCGTTAAACATTTCAGGTTTTATTGCCGGCGGATTTCTGAAATTATACGTCGTGAAAATCTGGTTAACGACCATGTTGTTGTTGTTGTGTTCTGTTTTTAAATTTTGTTGGATTAAACCAGCTTGTAATTACCGGGCCGTATAGCTAATAACAGGATAACTGTGGCACTTTTCTCGTTTAAAATTGTGAAATTATAACGCCCTTAGGTAAGAATTTCCGGTTGGCTACGACAATGCGTTGATATATATACTGGTGTTTGCTCACAGCTGAATTCCTAGCAAAACGTTCTATCAATGACTTCGGCCAATGTTCTTCACACTGTTAATTAATATATTTTAATTTCTTACATATACCGAATTCTTATAAAAATTGTGACGGATTAATTGTTGAAAAAAGAATTATGTTCGAGGTATCCTACAGCCCAAGATTTTTAGTGTAAAGTTTAAAATTTCTTAGAAACTGAGTTCAAGGTTGCGCACCTTTGACCTGCATGATTAATATAAATGATCTTTTGGCGGTATAATCAGTGAAGTTCAATTATAGATAAAAATGTGGACAATATGTCGCTTTTCTCTGGCTGAAAACTTCAGTTAAGTTCCACCATTTAATAGATTTAACACCTTTTTTTCTAGGAGATAGCGACTAGATTACTTTTACTCCAAGTACCAAAGCTGTTACGTCGTTTTCTGTCAACAGCGTGCAATAATGAAACCTTGAACCAAAACCACAGACCATGAAATGATAAAAAAGAAAAACTTGAAACAAGGCCGCCAAAGGGTGAAAAAGTAAGTAGTGAAGTATAATCTCACGCCAGCATGTTTCCTGCCACAAAGGCACCTTGAACATGATAATAACCTGACAACAGTAATAAAAGCTATCTGTGGCCACTAAAATTAATTATTGGTTGGCAAATACAGGATAAAATCTCATGTTTAGTACATATCTGTCATAAACGAAACACCTTCACTTGGAAATTAACAACTTTATATTACTTTTTATTTTTAACTTCTCTGTACTAATTTATCATTTTCACATCAAGTGAGCGCATTCTTTGGCATGGAATAAGTTCCGTAATTGCACAGTAGCCTGTACAAGCATGCTGACATCGATTGAAATTTATTTAAGCAGTATATCAAACAGGTGAATTGCAAAGCTTTCTGAGGGCCTTATTCAGTCACTGCATCAGTTGATTTTCTTCCACTGGAACTCCCCTTGTTCGTTATTCATTATGTTTTTCCATGGATGATCTGATTCTACGTTAGGATCTTCACTTAAAATCCCTTTCGTTGAAGGCCCCTGAAAAAATCAGGAAATCTCTGTTGAAGTTTCATTGAACGTCAAGTTAAAAAGAAAGAAAGAAATTTTACTGGTTAACAAAGCTGATACATCCTTTCTGAGAGCTTTTACAGCCGGTTTCTCCTACTTTCACTGAAAACAATGTTTCCAACTTCCCGGAAGACATTTCAAAACAGGCTATGGAATTTAGCAGTTATATATATATATATATCATATTTGTATATTTGTGGGCTACTTACGATCTTAAAAGAACGTCCATGCCTTCGAAATTTAAATCTTTTCAATCGACAACACAGTTGTCCCTCTGTCTTAAAAATGACAGTAACCAGGATGAAGACGAGAAAAACTAGAAGGATAAACCAAGCAAAACGCTTCATCTTCTGCACTTGTCTGTGAGGTTGTATCAGTGATGTATACAAGGCCCAAGACTGCCAGGTCCAGACTGCTTTAAAACTAAATATTTCAAGTGAAGAGACTCCTTTTAATGCATTAACGCCTCTACTGTAAGGCAGCCCACACTCTGACGTAAATATGACGTATAAGCAATCAGTAGACCAAGTTTGGAAAGCCGTTAAGTTAACATTTCCTTCGTGGAATTGAGCTCTATTTGGCAACGTGGGTGTCGATGGTTAAACAAAGTAGATTAATAAACCTTTTTTCATGATATTTCCTGCCCGAAAGCATTACAAAACTCTCGCCTTTAGACATTTAATAGCTTATGGCTAAATGAAACTGTAAAACAGGTATTATTCTCTAAACTGAATGAATTTTATGTAAAAACAGAGCACTGAATGTTCAATATTAGTTTGGCAGTAATTTGTGAGGTGGTGAAAATTGCTGTTTATGATTTATTGCGTAACTTCTGGTTTTGTGGCACAAAGTGCTCGCCCATTCCGCAATAAATAAGCTATTTATAAAAATGTCATCTTCAACTTCCCAACTTCTCAGCTGAAAGTTTCATAAACATCCTTAAAGAGTTCGTTAACTAAACAAGTTCCTTCCTATATGATGGGTAAAACTTGAGTTTCATATGATTAGCCAGACATCTTGTGTTTGTATTTATCTTGGGGCTTCTTAACTATTTTAAGAAAGCTACCTAAAATGTACTTATCATTATGTACCACTATAAATCTTACCATTGAATGCGATTCGTTTTCGGTACATTTAACGAGAAAATAGGCGTGCTAAACCACTTCCCAGAGCAGTAGTGAAAATTAAAGAAAATCCTTGGTTGACGACGTTTCCCAATACAGCACTTGAAAACGCGAATGATCAAACAAGGTCTGAATGCATAAAGACGTGATTGAACCTAACTTCTCATTGTGGGGATCAGCTTGCGTTTCATTTCTGACCTTCGATAACTTAAAAAAGGTACATCCTGTTTCATTGAGCCCCTTTTTCCAGAAAGAGTTTCAGCAATTAAATTTCCTTTTATGTGACAGCCTTTAAGCACGCCGACAAATGGATACAGAATAGACCCAAAATAGACCAGTCAAAGGCTAAATTATTCACTTTTAATAATTCCTTGTTTAAAATATAGAGCAGTAATAGGTGACATGAGATCTTCAATGTTTTCATAACTGTAACAACAACAAGCTGGAACAGTTGGAAAACATTTGCTAGATTTTTAAGAGCAAATTACATACTTCTCGTACAAGTGTTTTTTTAAAGAATATTGGCACCCTCGACTACTAGTATTCCTGTTTTTTTTCTGCTAATTTCTATCCATCCTCGTGAAAAAAAACACTCGCAGTATTGAAATACATTGAAAACGATAACCCAAATGCCCAGAAGCTTGCAACAAGAAGTGGATGTTTTCTTTCTTGTCGCAAATCATAAAAAAACTCTACATTTTTATTGTTGGTTGGTACTGGTTGACTCAAACAGAAAACATATTAAAACCATACTCATTTCCAGGGCGGTGTATGGAAATAAAACAAAACAATTTTTTTTTTTTATTTTCCTCATCGGAAACAATCTTCCCTACCTCCCGGTGAATGAAATAGATGTAATAGCCTTTTGGAATTCAACGTCTTTTTTAGTTTGCCCATTGTCAAAGTTTACTGAAATCCTTTCGAGGACGTCAAAGGTTTATGAAAAACACTTAAGACGCCAAATCAAACATGCCGAAAATAACTCACACTTTCAGGTCGATATGGCCATTTTTTATATTATTTTGACATGTCGCACGTTTTAGATTTACTTTGCATTTTATTAACCATCTATTATTTCCTTATTTCCTTTCCGGTTTTACCCACTCACAATTTTAAAATTAGCCAAGAACGCTTTTGTCCGCTTCTGGTGTATTCTCCATATTAAACTGCGGTGAAAATGACCAAACTGTTTAGAGACATCACTGCAATTGCAACTGGAAATACCTTTAGGTACAAGTTAGTCTCTATTTCTGAATAGATCTGTCATTTCGTTTTTGTTTCTTATAATTAACTAGCTTGTTATTGGTAGGCCAAACCAGTACTCTTCCGGGTCTGGTTTTATTACTGTAACGCTTTTTTTTAAGAACGGATACATGTTTGTTGACAGAAGTCAGGGTCTTTGGAAACAGCTAGTATCTTTAAAATCAAATCGAAGTGACCTTCTCACCTCAACACAGAACATTCTCGTCCTCAGAGCCTAGCGTTTCTTTTGTTCACGTGATCGACAAAAGGAGGTCTGGGAATGAGCTCAATTTCTGAATACGAACAGCGACAAGATTGAACATAAAGGTATGCGTACATTTCTCAGCTATTTTAGTGCTGCATTTGACAAAATAAAAAGAGAGAGAGAATTATATTCAGCCAGTGAACTGGCTAAATTAAAATTGGGTAAAAGTAAGATGGTAAAAGTCAGAAATGCCTTGTGCTGTACAAGGGTTCAACAAAGGTTCTTACATTAACCTTCTCTTGGTTGGAACAAAGATTCCTCGCGAGCTTTAGGTGCCGTTCACTGAGCACAGGAGGAAGCAGCGTTGTCGAATGAATAAGGCGCCAGATTCAAGTCCCGCTTTGACTACTGGAGGTGTTTCCCTCGGTCACCTTCTGCCTTCCATTATTTGGGATCTTTAAGTCATTTGTTTAGTCGATATATGTTTTCACGTGGCATGCCTGTAAACTAGCTAACTGTAACAAAGAGAATTCACCACTATAAACAACGACCGTCGGCTTGAACATTTGGGCGACTACTGACGTGGATTCGGTATATTTATGGTTTGTTCAATTGTATGACTGTGACGCAGTCCCTGCAGTAAAGTGTTATTTATTTTGATGTTAATGGCACATCTACTATTTTTTTAAAATTAAATTAATACAGTGAGAGAAGACATATTCTCGATTATCAGCCTGTCATTTTTTTCACAAGAATCTTTTAAAATCATTTCCTTTACTAGATATAAGCAGTCCCCGCATCAATTTATTCGCTATTAATTCAAATGCTTTTAGACACATCCGAAAAACTTGGGTCTACTTCGAGTCACTTCTTGTCTTTTTTGCTCAGGCAGCTCTACCACAATGTCAGTTCGTTTCTGCTCCATCGGTAAATCGTCAATTGGAATTGTATTTCTTGCATTTTCCTTAAAAACAAATTAAACAAAACTGGTTAAAGTTTGAGGGCTCCAGATAAATGGCGCTAGCTAAACTGTATTAGTTATATTCAATGTTAATTAAATCACAACTTATTATCAGTCATAATATATGTAAATTGGATCACAACTAAATATCAGTCATAATATCATGGGTGAAAATTACTCCTTAATTTTGGCGCGAAATTTCAGCCGTAATTTATAATTTCACATGTGAAATTATAAAATTGCTATGG
>OMLO01000546.1_pt1 | contig 24930 bp, 18 predicted proteins | sample 1674811 | NCBI WGS metagenome assembly OMLO01 (sample SAMN06265003, study PRJEB25207) | coral metagenome | isolation source: Coral host | place: Mexico:La Bocana,Puerto Morelos, Mexico | collected 2008-11-13
TGATAATGACCATTATAACACATCATGATGGTGATAATGATGGTCATGATGATGGTGGTGATGATGATAATAATGATGATGCAAATGCAAATAATGATTGTAAATAATGATGATAATAATGGTGGTAAGGTTGATGATAATGATAATGAGGATAAGAATCGCGATCACGATGACCATGGAAAGTATGATAGGGTTGATACAAATGACAATGCTGATGCGGAGGATGAGGATGATTGGGAGCATGGGGATAACTAGGAGGATCATCATGATGAAAAGGATCAGGATGATGAGGATCAGAAGCATCAGGAGGAGAGTATCAGCATGATGAGGAGGATCAGGGAGGAGGAGAAGGGAAGATGATGACCATGGATTCCAGCTGGGATTCCCAAGACAGTCCCAAAAGAACGGACCTACCAGCATTGCTGGAACATGGATTCTTCGCTAAATCATAACAAAGTGCGGCGTACTTTTAGTGGAATGCAGGCAACCAAAATTAGGACTAGCTGCGGCACTCATATTCACCACGCTGAATACTTCTGTGTTCAAGCAGATCTTCCGACACTAAGAAAATGGCATTTTGTAAAATCAATATTTGGATGAATGCCCCGTTATTCAGGTCTTAAAAAGAGTGCAATAAGTACCCTGCTCAAGGCAAGACCTCTGGCCTTCAGTGAAGCTGCTTCCTTTGAAAGCTCCGCTTCTGCTTTCTCTCGCAACTGAGAGTGACGTTCTTTCAAGTAGACCTGGCATGCTCTCTGAATTCACTAAATTCACTGAAAGCAGCAATAACCACCACCGGCACCTGAAGTTCTCCCTGCAGCTTCTCCGCCACTGCCGGGCTTGAACGCACGAGCTGTGCATAGCGGTTCTGCCGATTGAGAAACTTCATCACCTTTGATTCTGCCCATGCAAAAGTAGATTAAGGTAGGGCTCGATAGAATCTGAAACATGTTCTGCGGACTTCTCATTTTCATCGACATGCCTTTTATTTAACTAATCATGTGTCATTACGTATATATATATATATATTTATTTATTTATATACGCACACACAATGATGCGTCATGTCACGAGTCATGAGTATGTGTATGTATAGATATACTATATTGCTGAGCGGATGTGATCGCAAACAAAGCTGTTCAAGTCATCTACAAACCAAGTGGCGTCGCCAGTGACTTTCTTGGAGTCCAAAATGAACGGGTTTCGGCCTTCACGTGACAACCGGGGGTTGAAGCGATAGAGGGGCCAGTAACCACCTCAGGGAGCATTGACGTAAAGTCCAAGCGTGCAAAGGACAGGGAGACAAGCGCGCAAGTGGGTTTCAAGTTATGATATTATGTGTGCGTGTATATACGCATATAATTGTGATATATGATTTCTGTATGTGTATGCGTGTGTATATATACATATGTGTATATAATAGGTATATACACATCAGAATTGGAAGTGTTAATGTTTGAGGTGTTCAAAGTTCAAAGCATTCCAGCGGCGACCAAGATGCACTCCACTGCATCCTTCTGATCCAGAGACATGGCAGACAGGCCTGACACCAAGCTCCTAAACTCTTAAGAGACTGCAGTTTGACTCAACTAACGTTCAGAATTCCAAAAAAGCGGCTGCACTCAAAAGCGTTTTCTGGGGTAACCTCCTTTCTCATTCGGAATGCCTAGGTCTAGGACTCGTCAAACAAAAATCTTTGCGAGCTACTTCTGCGTGAAATCTTGGCGAAATGGACTTTGACTGCGTCACAGCATCTTTTCTGGAGTTGTAAATACACCGGGTGAGCCTGTCTTGAAAAAGCGATGCTCGATACAGGGAGAATAGCACATGAGAAGTGCTGGTCCATCCTGAAAATAAAATGGACAGCAATGGAAGCACAATGTATGCTGGGTACTCACTTCATGCATAACTTGGAAGCGCCATCCAAGTCGATGGCCTTGCAAATTCACCATCGTTTTGCCGAGTGTCATATTTCTCAGCCTCTGCAAATGCTTCTACGCATTGCTTGTAGTTGGCGCCAATTGCCACTGAAGCAACCTCTGCGAATTTAGGACTTGCGGGTAGCTTGCCCAACGCCAGCGAAGGGTCCAAAAAGCAAAACCCAAAACACCAGAACCAAATTCAACCATGTGTATCGGGCAAGATGCGTAGACGTGTTGGTAAGCCATCGCCATTGCACCAAGATCTTTCTTGCGTTGGTCACGACCCGCCTTTACAGAACGAAAGGAAAGAACCAAAGGAACCCGAAGCATTCTGACAGAACTCTGTAAAGCCGAGGTTCAAGTGACATGGAAAACGGAGACTGTCATGGATTCGTCGCCTGCGCGAACTTGGCCACGGCACCCATTGGTGTCGACTTGGATGATTGTCCTCCTGTGTTGCTGTAGACCTGAAGCACTCTCGCTCAACAGCTGCAAAAGTCGTGGCGCAAACACCAAGCGGGATGTAAGCTTGGTGCTCTTCGATGTTGACGTGTATTTGTATCCGCTCTCTCTCTCTCTCTCTTTTTCTTTGTATAAAGTATATGCAGTAGTTTAGAGTGTGTATATATATATATGTACGTACATATATATGTCAGTGGATATACTGTAGTAATGCAACACTATCTTCAGAATATATACATATAATATATATTTCATATGTATACGTTATATACAAATGTGTATATATATATGTTAAACTGCCCTCTGCTGGAGACCTGCACTTTTTCCAACCAGCTTCGCACAATGATGTCTGAGATCTTGGACGTCCAACGTTCGTAAGGCAGCTGAAAAGGAAGGTGATGACAAAAAGATGGTCGTCACAAATGTCAGATGCCACGTTGAATCCAACTTTGCGAAAGTGCCGGGCACGACAAAGAAGGAGAGCCGAGCAACTCACCATAGGGCCAATCGGCGCCATGCAGAAAAAATGCAAATCAGGCAGAATCCAAAAGTGAGCTATACAAGGAGCTAGCTGTGGAAATCTTGTTTTTACTCGCCAGTGAAAGTTCTTGAAAAACTGAAATTGCCCCCAGCTCTTGCAGGTAGTGCTGCAATGTCTCGATGTTCTTTATTCTCATTCTCCAAAGAATCTTTGTTAACTCTTCATCGGCCCTGTAGGCCCGGACTGCACCTCCAGAACGAAGTGATGCTGGTGTCAACCCTAGTTTCGAAGAGATATCTAATAGAGAAAGTAGGTGATCCCACCGCCGTCTGAATGACGAAGGTGAACCTTGAAAAAGCGGTTCTTTTCGAGGAAGGGGACCGAAAACTCTATCCAGAAAACGAGCCACAGACAGATTCACAATCTTGGCATGCTGAACGAGTCCCAGTCCTCTACGTCTGCTCTTAGGATTTTTGATGCAAAGAAAAACCACCGCAGGATTCTCTACGACCAAATCTCTCGGCAACAACAAATCCTCTCGAACTGCTTGAAGAGGCTCCCCCGGCCGACAAATCCCTTCAAAACCAATGATAGCTATGCCAGCCCATCTCATCCAACCAAGTGAAATTGCCAGCGCAACCATGGCTTGGAAAATTACTAGCGGCAGGGGGGTCCTATGTTGAATGGGAATTAAAGTTTCCCAACGAGCAACCAGCTGCCAAACACGTCCCAAACTTCGTCGAAAATCAGGGAAAGTCCTCTGCACGTGTGTCACCAACTGTCGCATAAGGTAGATTGATTGACCATTCTCAAACAAATGACGACCAAACAGCTCTAGCATCACTGCCAGAGTTTCAGGCACAGTCACAAGAGACCTGAAACAGTCGTCACCAAAAATGTTCAATCCCCATCTGAAAAAGCCATCCCAAATCCTCGCACCAAGAGCAAGAGTTCCCGGTTCGACCAAGCGAGCTTCGTCAAGTTCGAATACGTCACGTCTGACGCGAGCACCCCTCCTCCGAGGTCCAGGATGTTGAGCTTCTCCAATTCTACCACCAATCTGTTTAGCCATAGCAGCAACGTCTATTCTCCTCCGATGTGGAAGAAAACCCATGTCAATAAGCATGGCAGAAGCGACCCAATTGCAAAGCCGTCTTGGGTAGGTCTGTGCAACTCGTGTCCAACTTTTCTTGTGATATCTGGACCAACCAGCAAGTTTCAGATGGGAATGTTTGCGGGAGCACCAGACGCACTGTCCTTGTAGATGACACGAAGTCAAAAATCGAGTACGTTTGCGCCACGGCGTTCCGCAGACGCAATAATCCAATCTGAAGGTCCATCGTCTGTCCAACGAACCTAAAGTGATCCATTCTTCACACAGCCATAAAAATGATCCGTCTGGGTTCTCCACCCAAAATTTAAGGTTGTGTTTCAAACAAAGACGGATACATGAAGCCAGAAAAGATGAATGAGCATTGCCTAAGTCGACTTTAGTTTGCATAGCCGGACTTAGATTTTCGAGCCCGTACGGTGACAATCTGCTGCGAACACTGGGTCTTACTGCACGTGAGAAAGAACTGCGGAAAATTGCGGCCCCAAAACCACTGACTGCATTGCTGGTGAGAAGGCCATGGATCAACTCGCGATTTTGAGACAACAACACATCTTGATCGGGACCATCTTCAAGTTCAAAACAAACTGCCCATGTCTGACCTTTCTCAACTATGGCTTTGGCTATTCCTTTCTCTCCTGAATACAAATCAAGATAACCTGGAAAATCAGGCAACCAATCATCGTCAACTTTCCAACTTTTCGGAAAAATGAACCGAGAACGAGGGATCTTTCGAAGCCAACTGATAGCTTCGAGAGAAAGACATTTCATATTCCTATCAGAAGCTGAAGGTGGATACAAGAACAAATCACTGGCAACGTCCCTACCAGGTCCATCTTGGGCATCTGCAGCTTGACTCGGACGTTCAACGTTGACACCCCTAGAGCTCTTCGGTTTCTTGCAAGAGCGTCTCTGCTTTCTCGCCCAAGACAAATCTTCTGAAAACTCAGGAAAAAGTTCAGAAAAACTCGGCAGACCTGACAGTTGATAGGGCGATGCATTACGGGCTTCCAACCAATCGTCAAATGAAGTCAAATGATCAGAAGAACCTGCAAAATCTGCACTGGGGAATAACCAAGGCTCAGGAACCTTCACGGGCTTACGAAGCTCAACATGTCTAGTTGGATCGTCTGCCACGTTTTCAGCTGAAGGCAAAAACCCCGAATTGTTTATCACGCCACAACCGATGTGAATGGGCAAAGACTGTTGCAACTCTTGATTCAAAGCAAGGGAGGACGACCTCCCCTTGATAAGACAACCAAGCCCCACCTGACTATCGGCAAGCGAGAAAAGTCGAACAGGAAATGCTTGTCGGCAAGCTTGCTTCTCAACGTCCAACATTCCTCTGAGCTCAGAAACATTGATGTGAACTCCATCTGAAGTTCGACGCTTTGAAATCACTCGAAACTGCAAAGATCTGACCAATTCTATCCACAGCGGATGAGTCCTCAACTCCTCCTCGTCACCAGGCAATTCATCGGAAGGATCCAGCCTGCCTTGAAGTCTTTCTATACTTTTCAAAGGAGAAAGCAACCGAGTCCATACCGACTTTCTCAAACGATGCCTGTGGAGTTCAGTCCTCAACCACTATGGAAGTTCAGCTGAGCAAACGGCGAAGCCCCAGTCAGAGGCATCCGAAGCAAAAACACAAGTTGAATTCATAGCCTTTAAAAATGCGCAAGCCACTGGAGCAAATATGCAGCAAAGCAAAAGTTCTGTCTTAAGTTCAGATGACAACCGAATGACGGACTTCCTATCTTCCATTCTTTGAGCTGCTTCGTACACCACATTCAAAAGACTGAGCAGCCGCCTTTTGAAAAGAAACGTGGAAGTCCAACAACCAATAACAACCTCCAACAAATTCAATGTTGACACTCCAAGCCGAATAATGCCAAGTGTGATGAAAAGAATGGGTACAACACGTTTCAGCGAAGCTCGAACATATCCAGCGCCGCCTTCAAAATGACTTCCCCAAAAATCTTCAGTCAATTTCGCCTTGAACGTTTTGTCAGGATGAGGGATAAGTCCTAAAGACTTGTATCTCTCCAAAGCTGAATCAAGACGACACACTGAAGATAGAGCATTGAGGTCTCCTGAAAGCAAATCTTTTGAGATCAACTCAAACAGCACCAGATCGTCGATCACCACGCCTGTCATGGTTGGACCACGGGGGATAGCCAGATTCATGCTCAATAACTCCCTGACGGTTCCAGCAAATTACCTTGCACCAACAGCCCTATATGGGCGGTCTGTGCCACTTCCACCGCACAAGCGTCTCCCATTGCCAACGTTGCCAGTGCAAAGTAGCTTTCCCCGATAAGAATCGAATGAAGAATCGTAGCAACTGAACTCTCGCACCTCCGAAGGCCAGGCTGAAATCAAGAGGCTATTCCGAATCAATCGTTGTTTGCTGGCCTTAAAGGAATAATAAAATTCCCGCAGATCCGTGCCTGACACAACGCAAACTTGCTGAGGTTCCATCATTAAATCACAAAGAGAAGTTGCACAGGCCATTGAAGCTATCCAACGTCGGGGAGGAGTCTCCAGAACGTTCCATGGTCGGCTATCAAAGATAAGCCGGCCCTTACAAGCATCTTTCTGTACTGAGAAAAGACCTGCTTGAAATCCAGGAAAGATGTCAGACTCTTTCAGCAGCCCCAATCGACCCGAATCGTCCAACTTCCTCAGCAACTTCCACACCTCAGAGTCTTTACCAAAAATCCTGACTGTAGGTATGTCCACGTCAACACTGCTAAGCGGAGCTGATTCATCCACTGGAGTATCATAGATGCGTTGCCCTCTAGGGTCTAAAAAAGGCTTCGCATCGAAATTCGGTCTCCCACGGAAATCCAAACGATCAGCAACAATCGGCTTTGCCACCACATGAGCCCCTTGCGAAAGGCTGCCACACACTTCACCAGCTGTTGAATGCTGAAGCCCCGGTGCATGAAAAACACTCTTTGACAGACTCGTAAAACCACCACTGGATTCCTGCAAAAGCCCAAATTCAGGATCAAACGCTTGAGATTCGAAAGCCTGCAGTCGTTCAAGTAGCCGTTCCAAGTCCTCAACTTTACTTGATGTTCTTCCCATTGCAGCTGCATCAATTGGCTCACAAATTTGCCACGCACCCATAGAGGCCTCCAATTGCTTCACTATCTTCCACTGGATTTTTGAAAGCTTCTGGAACAAGCAAATCTCCAAGGGGCAGACCCTAGGACGTCTGAGATGCAACCAATTCAAAGTGGCCACAATCAGATTCACGCCTCTCTGTAAACTCAAGTCTGCCTTCGAAGAGCTGAAGCTTTCTGACACCAAAGCACCAGGATAAGGTAGTGGCATCGGCCAAAAGGTTGCGGTACTAGCTTCATCTCGAAGCTTATATGGTTTGCGATGGAAAGAACGAATGAAAGACGGAAAAGACCCGCCAACCGACTTTGAAACACGAAAACATGAATTCCACCAAGCTCTGGGATGAACTGTAGATGCCTTTGAACCAGGTGTAGATCGACTCTCATGCAAAAACTCAGCAGGACCTGACTTCAATCCCGCTGCAAAACCTTGACTCACTGAGTTTGATTGGTACTCGCACTCTCGTTTGTTGGAGTGCCTTTTCCACCACCCTTGCCTTTCCCCTTCTGCCCCTTCTGCCCCTTTGTCTCCTCCGGCTTCTCGCTGTTGAGGAATTGGCTTCGTTTTCCAAGTTTGGATCTCTTCTCCATGAAGTCGTCGAGCTCCCTCACTTGGAACATCAAAGCCTCTGCCCAAATTGTCGGCCACAGACGAGTGTGTTGAGGTTCCAGATAATTGGGGGGACTGTGGCGAGCAAATGAACCAAAAGGAGGAGCTTCCTCTAAAGATCCCGTGGACGCCAGGGCCCACTGCCCACGGTCTACAGCCACTTGATCCAGCTGACACAAAAGTAAAGCTAGACGAGCTTGCATTCTTCGATCTTGTTCTCCCTTGCTGCATCTAGTGCTCCACAAATCGACCAAGCAACTCGAACTGTAGTGTTGATGTTGGGAATCCTGGAACGATGTTCGCACCAACCTCTGAAAGAACCACCCTGAATGGGACATCCTGGTGAAGCAGCACGGGACCCAAAATCGTCGAGCATGCGTTTTTCGATCACCTGAAAAATCTCTTCTGGAGAATCCGTGAGGGCTTTCTTCAAAGATCGAAGCACTGCTGAATGACGCTTTGTGGAGTGGCCGTAGCTTGAACTTGCAGCATCCTGGGATACTCCTACTTCGTCCAAAGCATCTTCTAACAATCGACTCTTTTTCTTCGATTGACTTGCGAGAGTTTCGACAATGGAGGTCAGTTTGCACACCGCCCTCTGAAAAGGATCCTTGACTTCTTCTGCATCGACTTCGACCACGGTTGCCTCTTGTCCAGCTTCTTCCAGTGGTTCGCCCAAAACGTCGAATTTGACTGGTTTGGCCGCAGCCCCAACAGGAGCATCTGTCAATTTGGTCTTCTTGGCAGAGGCTATCCGACTGAGTTCTCGCAGATGAGCAGGGTCTATCCCGGCACCTAAGGCAGAACGAACGACTTGAGGATCCAAGCCTGCATAGCCAGAGGCGTCTCTTACGGCCGGACTGGCTTTCGGGTTTGTCACTGTCTTTGGATCGGGCTTGGGTTCTGCATGCTTTTTGGCCAACTCCGCCATTGAAGTTTTCAAACTGATCAAGGCTTCTTCGACCAAAGCTAGCCGGGCAGCTGTGTCTCCTCCATCTCCGGGAGCAGTAGGATTGCCACTCTCCGCAGTCAAAAATGAAAATCTCTCGTCGGCCACAGCTACTAAGGCATCTGCAGCAGGAAGAAAGTTCTCCTCTCCCTCTGTAGTTGGGAAAATACATGGGGCTTCGGCAGGGAAATGCAAAAATGACTCAAACTCAGGTTTCAAAAGGGCCAACCACACTTTGATGTTGGCTTCGTCAACAATGGTGTCACGATCTTCGGTCTCAACAGCGGCAACTTCTACAGCAATCGGTTTGATCAAAGACCTGACAGGCAGCTTTCTGCGAGCAGCAGTCCGATGCCAAAAAGAAAAGGGAACTGCGATCAAAAGAGAATCGGACACCACAGCAATTGCAATCACTGGAACTAGTGTGGCGTCGGCTTCACTCTGACCCTCAACTAGAAATTCACCAACTGAATAGGCTGGATCTGCGGAACCAGCACTGGTAAGCACCAGAAAATCTCGAGCTGTGAGCTCTCCCGGCACTTCTTCTTCGTCAGTATCACCTTCAGCGGCCATCTCTCAGCTGAGAGGGCCAAGCAACTTCAGCAGCTGAACAAATGACTTGGGCGTCAACTTCACTTGGCACTCCGATAAAAATGGAGTCACCAACAATGCCACGAGGTTTTACTTCTGTGGCAGCTTCACCAAACGAATGACACACACGAACAGGATTAAACACCTGTCCTGCAAAATTCCTGAAAACCAGATAGAGCTTGGAGCTCTCAGCAATTTTCTCTCTTCCTGACAAGCCTCGCCTCTGACCAGCTAAGGCAGATTTCAACCAATGCCCAATTTGAATCAAAACTTGCTCACGGTTTGGGGGAACTAAAGGAAGCTGCTGCCTCGGTTCACCACTTGCACTAGCAGCCACTGGCAAAGGAACAGGGCCAGCGGTTTGGGAGTAAGAACGGCCTACTCCAGGGAATTCTGCAACACTTGCCTCTTGACTGACAACAACAAACTGTTCTTGTTCAACTTTGGATTCGAGCTCGGCAACCCGAGCTTTCAACGACAAAATCTCAGCTCGCAAAAACTGAACTTCTTCCTCTAAATCTCGTTTCTGCACAGAACCTTTAAATGACATCAAATGACACGAAAAAGCTTTGAGCTATTTTGAGACAACAGAGAAAGCTGTCGACGAATCACCACACTCCACCACCTTCGTAAAAGAACCAACAATTCCAGCAAAGGCCAGAGAGCCAGTCCAATGAGAATGCCCAAAAATAATGATTTGTTGTTCCAGGAATCAATGTCAAAAGCTGGGCAAACACAATCAAGAGATGATCCGAAGGATGGTGGAAACTCAAATTGATCAGTCAGAAATCGAAATGCCAAGCTTGCAAAGGACCCCCCTGCCGCTCCTAGTGCTAAGGGATGCCGATTGGCCATGAAATTACTTGACCCGAGATTTGCTAGCGACAGGCAAGTTGAACATCGGTCCCATATATATACGTTACATACGTATTGTACATTGATTGACTAATGATCGAATATACTCATGTCTTTGGACTTGACTAGACTTTAGAGCACTGAATTGCTGATCTAGCCCTGTAGGCTGCTCCAACACAAGTGTCAGTGTTCGCCTCCGTGTCAAGCACCACAATCTTCACATTGTTTCCGCTTGCAATTGCATGGTCAATACCACCATAGCCAATATCGTTTGCCCATCCATCACCGCCAAACATCCACATAGAAGGCTTAGTGAACCTTATCACTATGACAGTCCACAGGAAAACCTAGAAATCCAACACATGTCACTGGATTGCATCACCACATAATTAATCGGATTGGGTTGGACACACTGGTCTTTTCCACTCAACAACTCCTGCTTGCAACTTAAGAACATGTCTTTGAGGCGGACAAGCTCTGCAATCTCCTCAGCCAGAGGCTAACCCATGCTATGTGGAGTCATGAACTTTCAATTTCAAGCTACATTAAAGTCCATCGAACTGCATCGTGTCTTCGTGTCTTCTGCTGTCCTTGGCCTTCTCCTTTTCTGCCTCCAAAAGTGGCTGGAGCTCATCCGAGAGACGTTCAGAGATGTTGCCGTCCTGGCTACGACTACAGTGCCGAGGCGAAAAATGGGAAAAGAAAAGAAACGAGAAGCCGAGAAGCAAAAACAAAGCTTTTTGATAAATCCATTTAGACCTGTTGAAACAAAGTCTTGAGAAAGAACCTGAAAGAATTGACCCAATTGATACATTCAAACCCATCTTAAAACCCATTTCTTAGAATTTCTTCCTGGTTTGGTCTTTCTTACTTTCTGAATCATTGTCGTTCTTTTGTTGTGGTTTTCTGCCTTATTTTCTGACGTGTCTGATCTTTCTGATATCTTGCTTTGTCTCTAATGTTGATATCTTTCTGCCTTGTGCTGTAGAGTTCACCATTCTGGTGCTTTTATTTGCTCTGGTGCTTTTCGACGACTTTCTGCTTGTCTTGGCTTTCTTTTCATTGATTGGCTGGCCCAGAATACCCTGGCAATTCTCACAGAAGACTTCTGAGTGGACAATTGGGTTGAGACTGGCAACGATGAACAGGGGAAATGGAATCATGGATGTGGTGCATTTGGGTCTGACCTCGGCATGGCTGGAAAAGGCTGAAACCGACTTCATTTCATCTCTTTAACTCCCGTTCTGTTCAAAGGCCGATGCTTCTGGACTTTACTGGATGCCTCCATTCAGGTCATATCCCGCATATCCCCAAAAGATCAAAACAGTGTTGGCAGTCCATGAAAGTTCGGCTTGATATACTTACTTCCGTCCTCTCCAAATTCCAGCCACTGTTCCAGCAGGCTCCTAACAAGCAGTACAAAGGAAGTACATCAATTTATCAAATCTGTTGTCCATGTTGTTGATATTCAGATCCTTTCTCCAAATGCATGCAGGAACATGCATGTTCAACCTACTGGACCGATTCCATACATGTACTAAATGTGTCTCCTCAAGGCCGTTGTCATGGACTTCGCAGCTCGTGCGAGGGCCGCTTCAACTCTGTCGCGAAGTTGGCGCCTTCGCTGTCGAACACTCATCACCTGCACACAAAAAGCCTATGAGTCTCCATGTCGACTCTATGTACCAAGGCTGCCATGTCAAAAAAAGTCAAAAAGAACACGTTGAACACGTCCAAGGCTGCGCTGAACCGAACCAGAGCTGAGGTTTGGCGGGACAGCCTGACCAAGGCCATACTCTGCATTGTCCTCGAAAAGTGAATTGCCCCAAGCCGCGCCCTTTCCAGTGGCCTCCATGGCGGAAAACAAAAAAAGGCTGCAAGCCATGCATAATCAAGAAATCTATATAGGCTGCAAATCTATTTAGCATGCAGCTTGGCACAAAAGTACCTCTATGTACGTCCATTTATCCATTTATGCATTTATTCATTTATTCATCTGTTTATCTATTTATCTGTATATATATATATATACATAGTCAGTTATGTTGTTATTGATGTAATTATCCTGTTTCCACCTGCCTACTCTAAGTGTCCCTGGCATCTTCGAAAATGAACAGCCTTGCACTTGCAAGGTCACCAAAAGACTGAAAATGGAGTAGTTCGTCAATGAGTATCCAGCTGATGCTTTGCCAAATCAAATTTCAGGCACAACTCGTTGTGCCGCTCCTTCGTTACTGCCATGCAAGGCATATTGACCCCGCAAAAACAGCAAACGAAGCATCACAGCGTGGTGCGAAACGTGGTCACGATGAAATGGAAAGAGTCCAACAAAAAAGGAGCGCGTGATTAAGAATGAATCAAGAGCCGTGATAAAAAAGAAAGAGATCAAAGGGAAAAGCGTGATAGGAAAGAGTCCAACAAAGAAAAAATCATTCAAACAAAATAACAAGGTATATATTCACACCAGATGAAAAAGCGAATATTCACTTCATGGGAATCTTGCAGCTGCACTGACTGCATAAGCTTCCACTCTTCTTTCTTAATCATGCCTTTTTATCCGCATTTTTTCCTTTTGATCACGGTCTTGCTTGTTAATCATGCGTTTCTTTTTCCTCGGACGCTTTCCATTTTCATCATATTTCATCATGCTCTTCTTTCTTACTCAAGCGGTTTTTATTTATTGGACTCTTTTCTTTTGGTCTCGCTTTTCCCTTGGGAATCCTTGCTTTTAATCTTGTACCCACTTGGTCCACACTGACCCACTGGATTTATTTGCTGAATCTAATTGTATCATGTATGTATGCAGATTGAAGCTTCAAATTTTTTCTAGTTGGTGGCTTCGACCCCGTTGAAAAATATTAGTCAAAATGGGAACCTTCCCCAAATGGGGGTGAAACTAAAAAATGCTTGAAACCACCACCCAGTTTTCCAAAATATTCAAAACTTGGGAAGCGCTGACCATCATCGCCTTGTCTGTTGCATAAGGAACCCAGCCGGCTGTGCCACCCCAAATGCTGCTGCAGCCTGGGCGAAGGATCACTGCGAGCTCAGCTCTGAATTTGGAGACAAAATAACATTACCATCCTAGCATTTTTTTTGCAACACCTGTGACTTCTGTTTCCAGCCTGTTGCATTCGCAACGATAAGGCGCTTGCCAAACCTCAGCATAACAACATGGCAATGCTCGGTTGTATGATTGCATAACCGTTGCCTCCCATACAACAACAACCTCGTGCAAGCTGTGCCAGAGCAACCCCTTCTTTATCCACTAAACATGTGCATGTTTGGATTCGAATGCCGCAAAGTCAGCCGTACAGTTGTTCTTCGTCAGTTCTTTGCTCGGTTCGCTGGACTGGCGAAACTGTGAGTCGAGCATTTGTGTCACCAACTTTGCATACGGGGTTTCTCCGCAGCCCTCACAAGCACCAGAGAATTCCAGCAATGGCTCCTTCGGGTTCAAAACAAGTACTCAACAAAACTTGATCCACTCTCTTGGTCTGGCAGAAAAATGAAAATGGAAAAGTGATGTAAGGTAGTAACATGGAGGAATTGTCTGAGTCACTGTCCCGTCCTGGAACTGTGAACCTTTCAGGGTGTTTGCGTCAAATCGCTGACCACGATTTGGAATCGTCAAAGCATAGTCCTGAGCCAGAAAGTCCAGGGGCACTTTCAAAAACCCCTGAGCAGCTGTGTCACATTGTGTTGCAATACGCTGTCTTTCAGCATTCCTCGACAGAATTTGGGAATGTTGTTTCGGACTACAACACACAAAAAGTGTATATACTTTTGATTCAAGGGTTAAGTTTGGAGAGCTAAGTCTGATTTGCCCCACTTCTACTTCACTGTGCCTTCACCCCAAATGTCAAAAGTCAATAAATCATAACAGTTCCATGACGATCGATGACAATATTCAATCAGTTCTGCATCTGAGGCAGCCACCCAGTTGTCAGCATGTCCTTTGGACACCGTTTCCAAACGTGGCATCATGCTCAAAGCTCCCACAGGGCAGGCATTCGTGCAAACTTCACAGCCTCACCGCCCACAACAATTAAAGGATGCCATGAAGGGTAATCGTCTGTGTGGCTCTTGCACATGACATCTCATGATTGTTCTCGCCGCCTAGAATGACTCCCTTGGAAATCTATTTTCTGAAGACCGGCCCAATGTCCCAACGTACGAATGCACACATCGTCATCGTTGTCATCAGCAGCGGCGTCAAACAGTCACCGGGAGCGAAGCAAGATCCGGACATGCCAAACGTATGGGAAAGACGGAAAGAGTACAAGTGGATACAAGTGGCACAAGCCAACTGGCCCGCGCCTGTGCAGTCGTTTGGTGAAGCTTGAATACGGAAGTGCAGGCCAGCATACGTGTTGCCACCTCCGCAAAATCAAATGCAGAGAATGTATGATTATGTAGCTATAAGATGATCAGGATAGTGGATTGCAGCTCGAAGGCTGTTCTCTCAGACAAGACATCAGCACACGAGGTTCTATGCGTTCTATGTCCATGACCGGTGGCTTTTCGAGCATCAAAAGAGTCTGGTGCCTGGGCGCGAGCCATGACATGAGATGAAAAGGCCTCAAAAAAGCTTACTACTCCAAATATGTTATTCATTTATTTCATAAGAATTAAATCATTTCCAAACGTCATTCCAACCCTTGCAACTTTGTTTTGGATTTCAAAAATGCAGGGCAGAAGCCACAGTTGCTTTCTGCTAGTTGATCATACACAACATGCAAAGATTAAGCCCCAAAACTATCCAAAACTGATCCGGAGTGGACACAGAACGAGAGAGGGGGCGGAACTCGAAAAAAACTCAAGTTTTCTTGCGACCCTTCAGCACTGTGATCAAAGTGCAAAGCCGGGCCTTTTGCAACTCTGTGTGAGAAAGAAGGAAGGGCCGGATCACTGCATGTGGGCAGATAGCGCTGCAAACATTGCATTGAATGCATTTGTCCTGCGAACCAACGTGAATCCATGCATATAAAAGGATGCAAAGTCTGTGACTCTGAACACTGAAGCCAGTTTAAGGGAATTGAAGGTCTGTGAGACATCCCACAAGTTGCTCTCAAACCATCACAGTCAAGATGCTGGTATGCTAGGATCATCCAGCCAAACTTGGCTTCATTAATCTAGTATGACTTGGTGACAAATTGACACCTGTCATACAGCACATCCCTTGCATCCGTCCATGTCGACCACTGGTACGGACTCAGCAACACCGCGCTTGGCAAAGCGTGTCTGAGAGAGAGGCACGCAGCCATCCGCCTCGATCTCACTCACTTTCAGCCTTGGCCGCACAAAGCTGAAACTGCATTGTTTTTTGCGTTTTTTCTTGCTCGTGCTTAAAATGTTTTGCTCATGCTTGAAGACTTGCCTGTAGCTTTGAACAGTCTAAGAGTCTGCCTTCAATAATCAATCAGCTGATGCTGATGCGAAAGCCGTGAGAACTTACTCCGCAATAGATTATCACATACTGATATACTCCATTTACTCCAAACTCTGCCTGTACAATACATCTATAGTCTAGAGCATTTAAAGCAAGGCAAGATTGCTTTGAAGAAAGACTGCAAGCTGTGAGATGTGTCAGCAACTCTTCTCAAGCTAGCAAGCAGCCTTCCGGAAGGCACAAGTTGTGGCGGGGCGTCCGAATGTTGCACATTTAAATATGCATACATTGCAAAAAAATACATGGCAATACATGGCAATACATTACAATACATTACAATACATTACAATACATTACAATACAGTATAATACAATACGGTACATTACAATACAGTGTGATACAATACATTACAATACATTGAGATGCGATACATCACAATACAATACAATACATTGCGATACAATACATTGCAAGACATCACACTACATTTACATTTACATTTACATTTACATTTACGTTCACGTTTACATTCACATTTACACTACATTACAATACATTACAATACAATGAAATACATTACAATGCAACACATTGTAAAACATTAGAATACAATACAATACATCTACATTGAATTTATATACATTTACCTAACACTACATACAAACATACCATTATATATCGACATAAACCAATACATCTAGATACATATCAAGACCTATAGATACATATCGGTACATATCGATAACTATCAATACGTGTCAATACATATCAATACAAAGCGCAACATATCATAACCTATCATTATATATACATATATTTATTTACGTATCATATATCATATATCATATATCATATATCATATATCAAATATCAAACATCATATATCATAAGTCAATAATAGATCATATATCATATATCATGCATAATATTCATATATCATATATAGTACTGTATATTATGCATGTTAACAAGGTTGTTGTATCTTCGGCCAACATGTGCCAAAGAAACCAGACCGGAACGTACATAGGAAGTTTTGTCAGGATGTGGTTACCTGGACCTTCCAGACTGCAGGTGCAGTCGTCCCAGAATCTGCGGCACCAATCCCCCGGAAAAGCATTTGACCTATGTATAGTATAAAGATATCTAATATAAACGGGACAAGAACATACAAGAAGCACATCTTGTATCCCTGTTCTGCAATGCCTCCATGACAAACGATATTCTATTATGGAGAATAAAGCTGCGTCATTCTTGAATTGTTTGGTACGCAAACACCACTGCTTTTCCAACAATACAGTCCTTTTGTGTATATGTATATGTATATATATAAAGATTCAGAACAATCCTTTTTTGTCGCACAGCGAGGTCAGTTTTGTCAATAAAAGATTTAAGCATTCTCCCAAATGCTATTTTGAATCCCGTTAGAATCTTCTGCCAAGTCAGAAGAAACTAAACCTCAAGATTCCTGGTACCCCTAAGGAAAAACACTGCCAAGTCAGTGCTCCTTAGCCTCGAGTACTCGAAAAAATGGGGTTTTTCTCCAACCCAAACTCCAAAAAACACACACAAGACACGTTTTTCCACCTTTCTTAATCCCCTTTCCACGTCCCCCTGCTCTACTCGTTTTACGAGTATGCTCAAGTTGAGGCAGGGCTTGATCTAATGCACGGGAAAAGATGTGGGTAAAGACACGTAGAGAAGACATTGGGACCTTTATTTCTGCCAGAATGGCAAGGCCCTCATTTATATAAATTCTTGCAGTACGGGCTGCATGCCAACGGCCTTGTAACAACAGTCTATCTAGACTGCCACGCTTACTAAACCAGAATGTTGCTCCTCCTCTTCTTAAAGAATAAGGACGAAACTCAAAAGATTCCAGGTTTAGAGCCTTTAAAGTGTCTGAAAATTCAGTGCGCCAAGCACTAGGGGATAGAACCAATGGTAAGATGGCAGATTGTTTCCACTGCCACAAACGTCGGACTAAATCCTGTACATTGGCTGTCACACTTTCAGCAGCACCTTGTCTCTTGCCACCTTTAGTCATGCCCAAAGAAATAATGGCAGGCCCTTCTTTGCTTGACACCTCCAGGTGATGTCGCCGGAGTCCGAGTAACTCCCCCGTCCTTAACATACAGTAGAAACCAAGAAGTAAAGACAGAGTAAACATAGGGCGCCCATGGAACAGCGAATAGCCAACCATGGCCTTCAGTACCGCTTCGGGTAGAGGAGGTGCACGGTTTGGAATTTCGTGGGTATGCCATACCTTCAGAAGTCGCCACGTACATGGCAACATTCCTCGCAAACGAGGGTCTTGGTCTTGGAGCCCAGCAATAGTATCGGAGGCAAGAGCCCTCCCTTCACCTTGGCTCCAGAGATGTTCCAAGTATTCTGAAGTGAAGTGGTCTAGTTGAGCACGTTGTCGAGGCAATTGCATGCCATTTTCTCTCAAAAAAATCAGGAAACGGTCTAGTGCTTTTTGATAGCGGGCTTTTGTTGCAGGTTGAACTGTGAGGCTTTTCAAAGTACCCATTTGTTGTCTCAGTCGTTGTCGCTCCTTTTGTGTACGGCCTTCAACTTTTGCGCCTTTTCTTGGCATTATGGAACCGCCTGCTCGGCCTATCGGCCGGGTTCTGCTTTGTGGCCACATAGGCCCAAACTGGGTGAGCATCCGCACACAAAATCAGAGCGTTGATTTGACTGAGAACACGCCGAAGCTTCTTAGAGCTAGATCTACCCCGACTCAAACAGTGTAGACAAACCAGGGAGTCAACGAGATGTATAAACCGACTTTGTGTCTCCCTACGTCGCTCCAGCCTCCAAAATAGGGTAGTGACCACTGCCCTGAGTTCAAGCTCATTAATATGAGCTTCCTGGCTTTTCCAAGCCCAACCCGCAATAGACCGCCATTTCCAGAGTTTAGCTGGAATACTTGCCCGTAATCGGTGAAACTTGATGCTCCCCTCAGTAGGAGCTTGTAGGAGGATGTCCTCCCCTTTGATGCTGATGAATGTGGAGAGCTTCTCCGCAAGGAGGAGAGGAGCTGTAGTCATAGTTGATGTAGTAGTCCGCAGCTGCTTGATGGGAAGACGCTGAAGAAATCCTCTAAGTGATAGTGGAGATCCTGGAGTGGTCTGATCAATGACCTGTTGTACACTATGGACCTTAGTCAGCCCCAATGGGTGACACAGCTGGCCGAGCAACCACGTCACAACCATAACATTCCAAGAATTGCCAATAAGGGAGTGCCGTGTATCCATGTACTTGGAACCCACCTGCAGGCTCTTGGGCATGCATGTTTCAGTGAAATGCAAGGGGAATCCCATAATGGTTTCCTTTTCAGAAATATTGGGCAATCTAAGAGTGCCATTGGGTTCTCTGACCAAATGCTTATCCCGGTATTGATATGGAGGATAGCGGTACCTATCATCCGTCCACCGTTGTACTTCCCATTCTTCACATTGCCAAAGGCCTGCTGGCCTTGGACCTGGTGATTCCCGAGGCCTAGCCGTAGTGAAGGTGGGCAAACCATCATTACCATTTAAGGTACACCCCGGAGTTAAGAAATCACTGACTTCAAGACTCCCAGAAAGCTCCACCCATCGGTGAGCAGCCCATCCATCGCCTTGCCAAGGATGTAGAATAACCCCAACGCCGTCCATGAGCTCCCAAGATATCCAATACAATCTGGGCCGCCGGCACAAAGAAATTCCATAGCTGTCAATGACTACCGGACAGACACCAATGGATTCACTCATAATGGCTCGGTCTTTCTCATCCATTGACCTCACACTTTCCATAAGGAAATGTACTTGAGCCCAGGGAAAATACTTCTTGCACAATTGATAGACTCGTCTCACATGAGGAAATAGAGAGCTTCTTGCATCCTTTAGCGCACCTTTCCTCTGGGCATTAAGTCCGGACACACCCTGACAAGGGGGGCCGCCTCCACACACTACCACACCAACGTTGGAATGTTGCGCTGCCCATCCTGCAACCTGAGAGTCATCAATATCCTCGACATTTCCCACCAAAGTAGTGTCAGGAAAATGGGATTCTACCACTCTGTTTCCTTCCTTGGAGACTTCACAGCTTATATGGCCAGACATAGGTAGTGAAAGGGCATCAGCTGATACTCTTAAGGCGCCTCGTCAGAACCATCACATGGTCTTCAGGTTCAGGAATGTCTCCTCTAATATTGCAGTTGGCAGCGTGATGTCCCAAACTGGTCACCCCATTGCTAACACAAAACCCTCCCCCAGTCTCGGAGGCATCACTTGCCGTGACGTCCTCCCTGAATGGAGTCCGCAGGTTCATTTGGGCAAGCGGCAATGCACAAACAAAGCGTACCAATTCAAGCCTCACCACTGGGGGCAATGCCTTCTTTATAACAGGAGGTTCTCCCTCAAAGGAGAAGATAAAAGCCCAGACCACATTCAGCATCCCCAACAAAGCACGCCGGAACATACAGCAGTAGACAAAACCTCCACAGACGATCTGCATCTCCTTTTGACTGGCCTGTGAAGCCTCTAAGAGATGCAACGCGAGAGATGCATATTTGAAAACCTTTGAAGGTTTTGGTGTGACTTTCCCAGTACGACCATCAATCCAGGCTCCCTGGATCTCAGCTGCCGGCATCCTCTCAACTGTTTTCTTGGGATGTCTAGGGAGGCCCAAAACACCATATTGTTCTCGGAGACGCAAAGAATAAATTGAAGGCTTACCAGCAACCAAACCCGCCAGGTCGGTGTCCATTTTTTCCAAGACATCAAAGTTATCCAAATAGACACGATACATGTCATCACACCTTGGGAGCGGTCTATCGCGTCTAATCTCTGGAAGAGACTCTCCATTAAGTTGAGGACCACGCAACGCCAAGCGGGCAACCCTTCGATGAATGTGTTGAGCAAGTGACACACTGTTCAGAAATCCCATAGGCAGGACTTTGGAGACCAACACACACCGGGTCCCTTTCCAGGCTGCTGGAACCAAACTTTGAGGAACCTCCTTGTTGAAACCAAGAAACCTCTTCCACTGTGGGGGGACACTGAACAAGTAAAAGAAACACCGGATGTCTTCACTGCTCATGAGTAGCATCTTTCCTTCTTCTAGGACGTAGCTTGACATTCCCGCCCAAGTTGGAAGGGTGGATATATCTCCTCCAAGGTTCCTGCACAACTTGTTAACAGGCACCAAATTCATTATAAGCCTTTGAACCTCCCAAGGTCCATCAAACTCTTCCTTACTCACCCCAAACAAACCATTGAGCACCGGTTCGCCACGGAGATGATACACCTCCCTGAGGGGCATGATTTCACATAGCCCTTTTGCCAGAAGGCCTTCACAAACTTGAGCCCAGTATCCTTCTTGTACCATAACTCGAGGGGGCCTAGTATATATCTGGGATTCGACAGGAAGAAGATAGTCCTCAAAGTGTTCCACGTATGAAAGGGTACCAAGTTCACAAACATCTTGAAGGGGTATGCATCCAACTTGATCAGGTAATGCAGGGGCCAAGTTTTCCCAACGAAAATGTTTTGCGACTCTAACTTCTTCACCCCTATAGTCCACAGACCTAGTTGACATCAGCTGCTCCCAACGCCACTCTCCAAACTTTTCCTCCCAAGCTAAGACACCGTCCACATAGGCCTTGAGAGACCTCACAGCGGCCATCCTCGCTTTCGAGGGAATGGTCTTCGAGGCTGCAGCCACGCCATAGTAGCTGTTCATGGCTCTACAAACGCAAAGCAGCAGGCTTGGTGAACCATCGGCAAAACTGCTCCCTAGAAGTTTTAACTCTTGAAGAGTTTCAGGTAAAGGAAAAATCCCACCTGAGGTCTTGACCTTGCTGTGCTTTAGATTCGCATCTTGAAGACATTGACCAAAAACTTGTAACATCATGGGAGCAACTTCGCCGAACGACTTCCCTTCTAGGCCTTTCGCGCTCAAAAGCTCTACGCTTGCAGCTCCCTCTGGGGCATTGCCCAGTCTCCTCTCTTTTAAAAACTCCTCACTTCTTCCTTCTTCTTCTTCATTCTCTTTTCTAACTTTCTCATCATGCATGGCCCCAACAAGAGGCCCAGGTGAAACCTGTTTCTCTGTACCTGAACCATCCTCATGGCTCACTGGTTCCAAGACCATCGGAGGAATCTGAGTCGGCTCCTGATCCCTCCCCTGAATCTCTTCACCGTGAAACTTCTCCTCAATGCCCTCTGTCAAGTCAATCTCTGCACCATCTACCAAGCTCCTCAATCGCCCTTCTTCTTCTGATCCTTTTCCTCTCTTTCGTCGCCCTTCTTCCAATTTCCCTTCTTGCCTTTTCCTTTTGAGTCCTTGTTCTTTCCCTTTCCTTTGACTTCCCAATGATCTTGATCGCCTTTCCTTCTCTCCCAGCCTCCTCTGCTGGATGCAGCTTTCGCTTTGAGCTCCTCCCTGTGTAGTCTGGAAGCGTCTAAGGTCTCGACATTGGTTGATAAGCTTGAGACCTCGTGAGGTGCCAACTCTTGACGTTGCGAGATTCGATAGTCTGAACCTCCGGAAATTTGTTCCAAAGATTTGACACGCTGTGTCAGAACGTCGCAGGCCTGAGCGATCCTCCCTTGGATCAACAAGTCTTGGGCGAAACAAATCGTTTGAACTTCTCGATTCATCGGCCCGCTCATCTTGGGATGGAGGAACTGGCGCCAGTACTGGCTGAAGATGGGAGGGACCTGGTCTTGGGTCAGCTCCCACGGCTCTCCGGACTGTCTCACCAATGACGTCTGCATCTGTGAAATCGCCCCCCAAGTCAAAGCTCCGGGCACTTTGCCCCATACCGACTTTACTCTGATCTCCTCGCCGAAGATGTTCGATCCTTCGCCTCCCTCGGAGCCACTGCTCCCCGAAGTCGAGCTCCTGCTGGATGAATTCTTCTTTGCTACCTTCTTGGCTCTTCGAAGCATCTTGCGACGAGTCCCATGTCGTGGGTCCAATCCCGTCCTTCCAAACACCTCGGTGAGGCTTTTCACGCCCTGGATGTCCTTCTTGTCCTTCTCCTTCCTTTTGTCGTCTTCTTTGTCTTTCTTCTCCTTTTTTTTCTTCTTTTTTCGTGATCTGGAGCTCGATGGGCTCTGCTTCTTGGCATCCTTGCTTTCTCGGAGAGCCTTCTCTCCCCGTCCATCCTCTTTCAATCCTTCTCCTCTCTTCCTCAACTCGGCCAGCTCGTCTTCCACTGGCACTTCCATCCCCTCGGCAATCCTCATCCACCCTTCTTCCAGGTGGTCTTTCCAGAGCCTCAGATGAGTGCAGTGTATAAGGCCATCTTTGCTGACCTTCCCACAGTCGTCCAGGCACAAGTCCACCTCGACCAACCTCCCTGGGTGAGATCCTTTCCATTTGATCAGGGACTCCGACTGGGTGCCCAAAAGCTCCATGGACAAAACCTTCTTCTCGCCGTTCATCACGACATTCTGAATCACCCCGGAGGCCTTTATGGGTTCCTCCCAGTAAGTTGCTCCACTCAGGATGACTTTGGTACCCTTGGTCCATAACTCCGGGGGTACCAAAGTGCTCCTGACCTCGTCTCCACGTTGAAATTTCTCCAAGTCAAAGCCGTCCTCAGCTCCTCTTTCTCTTCCAACTTCTCTTAACGCCGGCCTTCTCCTCACAGCTCCACGTCGAGGGTCACCCGCTCCAACTGCAGCTGCAGGTCTCCTCAAACGCTTTGGGGCCATCTAAACCTCACCTTCGGTTTCCCCAATAGTTTCTCTTGCCTTTTCCCTTTTCCTTTAGCTCTAGCTTGCTGCTCTCTTTTCTTTGCCCCTTTGTTGGTATATTTGGGGCTGGAATCTCTCCTCCTCAGATCTGGCTCTGGATTCCTCCCCCGGGCAAAGATGGGTCCTTGCCACTTTGACCTTCCCGGTGATCTCGAAGGTGTACGGGGTCTCAAAGGCGATCTCCTTCCTTCAGATGGCCTTCGGCTAGGACGGGGCCTTCGCCTATCCTGATCCTCCTCTTGGCCGTCTCGCCTCCTCTTGCGATCTCTCGGAGAACTATGGTTCTCCCCGGAAGTCCTTTTCCTCCTTCTATGCTGCGATCTGCTCCTACTCTTTTTGCTTTCCTTCTTCTCTTTCTTCTGCTTTTTATCCTTCTCTTCTCTCACAACTTCTTCCTTAATTTCCTCAAACTCGGGTGCCTTCTTTGATCCTGACGAAGGCGCTGAAAAGGGAAACTCACCACCTGTGTCTTCCTCCTCTTGGGTGGCTGTCTTGTCCACAGGCTTTGCGGCAAACTTTGGGTAAAGGTTGAGCTTCTTTGCAGAGTTCTTTGGATCTTCAGTAGGTTCCTCTTTGTCGGGCTTCTTGTCGAGCTTGGCCTCCTCCTTAGGTCCTTTTTCTTGTGGTGCAGCTTCCTCTTTCTTGACTTGTTCTAGGGCTTCTCCTCGTTCTCTCACAGTGTCGTCAAAGGCCCAGTAGCTTTCGGAAATCTCCAGGACCCGGTGCAAAGTTTCCTTAAGCACCGCTGTAGTCACCACCGTTCCCTGCGGAGGAAACCGTGGCGACAGGAGGTGATCCTTCAACCTCCCCAAAAGCCAGCAAACCTCGCACTTGCCACTAGCTCCAGGAGGACCAAGCTTTCCAGCACACTCAGTGCACCGGAGAGCAGGCTCTCCCATACCAGCTTAAGCCGAAACTAGCGAGCGAAAAAGGTTACTGTTCTTCATCTTTAACCCCGAAACGAAGGGACATATATATATATATACTGTATTTAAATATGTATATTAAAACACACATGTGATGTCAGGATGTCTTCAGATATGATATATATATATATGCATATAGACTTGCATAAACTTGAACCGAAGGCAAAAACAAACAATAAAAATATTGGACACTTACATGAGCCAACAAGAGTAAAGCGCAAGCCGCAAGCAAATTGCATTGGCCGAGGAACTCATGACCTCGCATTGTCTGAACCTATGCAGTCACAACCAGACAGGCAGAGAGACCAAACATCGTCTGCATATTTGGCAGACCATCACATGGCATGTGTCTGCAACCGCAGCAAAAATTTTGCAAAGCACAAACCGCTAAAACCTGCCTTGTCCAGCACGTCCACCACGTAGGCTGGGGTCTCTGAATCACGCTCCTGACTCTCGACACATATTCAATTTGATTGTTTACCCCAGTATTCTGAGTCTTTTGGCTTAATGATTACTGAGACTTTCTGCTTTGCCAACTTTTGGCGTTGACTTTTGGCTCCTTCATGTAGTAGGATTCCCGGTCACAGTCCAAAGCTGCCCATGCAGCTGCATCATATTGCACGGTGCGAAGAGCCTCTATGGCGGCCTCTACCGCCTTGATGTTCCTTAGTTTCGCTTCTGAATGTACACATGCCACGGCTGACCAAGGAGCGCCGCAAACTGTAAGCCTTAGGGCTCGTGCTGGTTG
>OMLO01000547.1_pt1 | contig 24926 bp, 14 predicted proteins | sample 1674811 | NCBI WGS metagenome assembly OMLO01 (sample SAMN06265003, study PRJEB25207) | coral metagenome | isolation source: Coral host | place: Mexico:La Bocana,Puerto Morelos, Mexico | collected 2008-11-13
TTATTCAGCTTGTGTGGTATATACTAAAACAATTATTCACCTCAGTGTCGGTGAAAGTGGTGGATATTTACCTCGCCACTTCGCGGCTTGGTAAATATCCACCACTATTCACCTCCACTTCGGTGAATAATTGTTAATTATTCCACGAGCGCACGTCGGATATGATAGATACCAAACAAGACGCAAGGCGCTGAGTTAGCTATATTCATCTGATATCCAACAAACGGGAGTGCAATAATTGTGGTATTAAAAAACGCCTGCAAAATATCTAGAACTAAAATGAAATGAAAATAAAAACGTGACACATTACACGTATGCTTATCATATCTGTAGAGCATGATATAATGACTCATATACCATGATGGCTAAGCCAATGAAGACTCTGGGATTACATTATCCTAATGGTCCAGTTTTTTTACTAATTATTGATAATTGAGAAATTGGTTGAAATTTGAACTTTTAGCCGAGAAATCACTGAGAATTAAACTGACAACAAGATCCCAGTGCCCCGCATCAAGAGCCTCCATGGCGCTTTGCCTTTTAATTTAAGGAAAATACATTTATCTTATTCTTAAAGCAGCTATTCTTTGGCTTAACAACGCGAATCGTTGTCGAAAAAATATCCCGCAGACATACATACCAACTTATTGATAAATTTTCAAAGCCTAAGAATAACAAAGGAAAACTTTCCTTTATGATGTTGGGGAGCCACAAACGCAATATACTTGGTACGTCTTCCGTGGGCGGTGACTTGTAGTTAATTACCACCTTCGCTCTCTTATTATCCAACATTTATCTTCGTCAAAGTTTCAACGTTTAAACTTTAGAAGGAAATGGAAGTAACCTTGTGGGGGAAACTTTAGCTGTTTTGGATCATGAGTTTTTGATGAATTGTTAAAACTCTTTTCATCTTTTATTGTGCGTCACTTTTAGGCGTTCCTCTAAAATTCATTTGTTTTCTCTTCTAGAAGTATAATTATTGTTATTGATTAATAGATGGCTTGATGCAAATACTTATATAACGCCATTGTTTTGAACCATTACATCGTATTTTTGACCACCCATTTTTCTTAATTCTTTACACCTGCCAAGGTTCATTCGAATATACAGTGCATTAAGCACGAAAAATAAACAGATAAGTTTATATAATGGAATAAAACATGTTGGCCTCAAACTCACTGAATGAAACGATTTTGTTTTGATGTTGTTTTCAATTCCCTGCGTAGCTGACGTAATATGTATTAATTATGAATCACCATTAGTGCCTGGCTTATGTAAATATAACACTGGACAATGATGCCTTTTTCAATTTTGTTCAAAATTAACACAAAACCCTGATGCCTTTATGTTTTTGTAGTGGAGGCTTCAAATAGCGACAGCGTAGTAGGAGAACTTTCAAACACCTCAAATTTACGACTTCCTTTCAAATATCGTAAACATTAATGAGTTGTAATTTATATTGCTGGCTTCAATAAACTGAATACGGAAACCAGCTAAGATCTGGCGCCGTGCCTACCAGTTTTTATTGGAATTCAAGGTGCATGTGCAAAGGAGGATATGTAAATTTCGACACATTCATGAACTGTGCGAACGTCGCTCTAATTTTCTTACTGAGGAATTCGCCACAAGGATCCGTCTAGAATATCCACGCTGGTCAGTGGCTTTTCGCGCTTAAAGTTTTTTTACCTTTTTTATCTTCAGAACAACAAGTTCAGGTAGGGAATTCATTAATTTATAAAAGATACTTGTGATTAACGATCTAGCTGCAGGACACATCAGACTCGCCGCATTTCACTCCCTAAAAATCCACTATTGCTGCTGGAGTGCTTGAGTTTCCATACGAATATTACAGCTGCATGTTGAGTGAACTCGGTTTCTGACGATTCGACTCCTTTCCAAGTAAACTAAAGTTTAAACTCGTTCGCTTGGTTTTAATTTTCAAAAAGTGAGCCAAATCATTGTTTGAAAGGAAAACGGTAAATTCTGAACAAATTTAACAGGCGTCTTCGGTCATAACTTTAGACTAAGAACAATTTATTTCCACTGGCATCGGACTTCGGAGTAAATTATCCTTGTGGATCTTGTGGTCGGCTTAGTGATTTTCGCGAACGACTACCCAAAGAACTTAATTTACTACACAAAGTAAGTACGATACAAGCCAGATAAACTGACAATCGGCATTGCAGAGTGTAACGTTTATCAGCAAGGTACGTGGGAAAAAGCTTACGATGTAACAGGTTTTGGTACTGCATTTCCAATTTCTAGATGGCAGAAAAGTCTTATATACAAGAATTATACCATTATAGTTTGAACAACAAGAATATAATTTAGAAGCCAAGTTGATTTGAAAACCTCTGTCTTTATCCCGAGTATCAGACTTGGTTTTAGCTCCCGAAATACCCTCATTTGTGGTATTCAACATGTTTAACACTACATGACCAACATTTTTGGTAGATTTATCCTAGATACATCTACTGGCAATCTAATAATTTAGTGATCGTGAAATAAACGTCCACCTATCTACAAACGTTAGAAAGATAACTTTTAAGACATGTTCGCGACTATAATGTCTACTGTAGTTTATCTTAATGATTCTTCTAAAACGGACATTATGATATTCACCTGACATCATTAAGTGTGGAAAACTTATGTAAAGAGAATGTGTAATTTGTCGCGAGTTGAAAAAAAGTTTGAAACTAAACAATCTGGCCGGCTGGGAAAGGCTTTTTTTTTAAGAACTAGCTGCCAAAAAACTACAGGGAATCAGTAACTTAAGACTCGAGAATTTTTCGTTTCATTTCGTTAGCATCTTGAGAGACAAGCTTTTGTTATGCATTGAGTTTACTGTTCTAAACTAAGGTGTCCATTAAAATAATAGTGCTTTTATCTAGTCCTGCATTTACGATGCTGCATTCTTCATATCGTTAAAGAGGAAAGACTCCAAGAGCTTCAAGCTTTGTTAGGGCACAGTATTGAAATATTCCATTGTATACTGACTGAACAGTTTAAACCATTTTATTATTCCTTTGATTCCGGATGAAAAGTTATTAGCGTCCTGAAAAAGACCTAAATTAGTCAATCACACAATAAGGTGCCGGGAAAAAAATTTAGGATTCCTCATTTTTCCAATAACTCTGACTGCCAAGTTTAACGTACATATTTATATCCTTTTTTTACATCAGCATACTAGTTCTCCTTGCAATGTGAATGCGTTCCTAACTGGGGAGGTGAAACGAATAAAAAAAGAAAATAATGACTAAACCAGAACATAAACTCGATGTAACACCACATTGTCGGCAAAACAAGCATTTAGTGAACAAAATGTGTGCCTCGCAGTAAGGATTTTTACAACAGGATATGATGGTAATTTTAATTACGAAGTTGTCTTGTCATGTTTTAAGGCAAGGCACTTCGGAGCCTCTCTTAGCCAAGGAGTACTGGGTACCAGTGAAATGTCGGGAGAGCTTAGCCTGACATAATGACGAAGGGGGAGGGACAGGGGAGTTAACCGGTGACAGATTGTCAACTGCTCAAGATTTAGCAAATCCCTTGCAGTTTAGTCAACATAAAGATCGAACATCGAAACTTTTTACACAATGAAATTATTTGAAAAAGAAAGTTTTGAGGATCTTTCTTTTGTCTAAAAGGCTGTTGCGATACAGATTAAACCAAGAGATTATCAAGGTAGGAGAGTGAATCCCGCGTATCGATCCAACCTTATTAACTCTGTTTTAGGTTTTGATCGCATAATTGTCAGCAAAATTTGGTAACAAGTTTTTGACATCTACCCCATGCTAAATTTGAATGATTTTATCCTGTACGATAATATAAAATCTTTTGAAAATGCGCTAAATTCTATTTTCAGGGGGATTGCAAACGTCAGTATAAAAATGGATCCGGCACCTTTGAAAGGATCGCCGCCAGTTAAATCGGGTGTGGGGAAAAACTCAGAAGAAATCTGAAATCAAGTTAATTTAAGCACCCACTTTACATCTGTACAACGGCTTTCCTTCTCATTATGTTAGACAAGCAAAATGGCAACCACTTCTTCACCATCTAGCCATTTATATGTCAAGCTTTTCAACAGGGGCCCATGCAAATCCCTTAAATACAGGCTACATTTAATTAAACCTGAAATAACCCAGCCTTGCCTTGCCTTTTAACAAACTAATTGGTTGAATTCATTCAAGGTGAAATTTGAAGTACTATGCAAATATATTTGAACTGACATATTCTTGCAAACAAATGATTGGCCAAGGAGATTCTGTGACGCTTTTCGTGGGCGATGTAAAATAAAAATGTTTAAATTACCTTTATTTGGCATAGCCATTTAGCGCCGGGTGCAAGGTCAACCGAGTGCGTGTCATGATGTTCCTCGGATCATAAGGGTGAAATTTCAAATCTTGAAAACAGAGAATATGGGGTATTCGTTTTCGTTAAAAATAATGGTTTTTAAGATTGACTGCAGATTGTCTGCCAACGCATTGGTTATTTAGTTTTTCGCTTTAGCGAGCATGCTTACGTTTTAGTTTACGCACTTGCTAAGTGAGTCTCCAAAGCCGTGTTACGAAACGTGATCGTTCAAAGCGCGCTAGGTGACAAGTACGTGCGACAGAACGTTACATGATACTCTGCCAATCGTGTTGCTAGCTGGTGGCACGATGAAATTGATATTATCCAAAAAGAATTAAGCGCTTTAAGGAAATTGCAGAAATTGCAGGCCAGACTGCCAAGCCTAGCTAATTAACAGTTTTTTCAAGGCGGTAACATTTCCCAATCCTAACAAAACTGACACAAAGCACAAATAGTAGTTTTTGTGCGTCGAATATCTTAGAGATTTCAGTTCTTTCAAGACCGCTGTAACATAATTCCCTTGAATTATCCTTTACCACCTGTTATTTCATGACGCACAGAAATTGAATAAATCACCGACGTGTAGGCAAGGACAAAAAAAAATAGTTGGTAGTATTGTTTAATTTTCCACAGAGCTGTGAATATAGCTAGATTTAAAGAGAAGCGGATGTATCAGTGCGATGTAGCTTTCTGAGGATAAGAGAAGAACTTTGTTCAGGTACGTAAGATACAGAGGAGTTGAATGAAAATTAAAACAATGAAACTCCCCTCCATATTTTCTCCTCAGGATAATTCTAGTGTTAAGCCAGCTTTGGCAAAATGTGTGGGATAGAAAATTAAATCTCTGTTGTTATATAGCCTTAATCAGTTATACGGGTAATTTCAAAACTGCGGGTACATTTATTGTAAAAAAATTTCCGGCTTCGTTATCCGCTAGCATGGACTGTTATACTGTAGTGAAAGGTAAAAAACATTCAATTTTGCGGATCTAAGGCTTTTGTCAATGGTATCTACCATTCTGACACCGTTGGAAACGTTGCATTGAATCTTTGGTTTAATTTTTCAATATGCTGCTCAAAGACATGTATCATGGAGAATTAAGATGTCTTATTTCATCAGACGTTTGGTAAAAATTGTAGCTCTTTGTTTGTTGACCCTGACAAGGTTCCAGTGATACTGAATTTTGCCAAGACTGCTACCAGGAACTGATTGCTTTTGTTTCTGAGAAAAATGGCCAGCCGGACTTATCTGTAAGAAGTTCTATACATACCACTGAGAAATACAGTATTACACTTTTTTCAAAAGATATCAAGGCAATACGTTATGAAACAACAAAATGCATATCAACCGTTCTTCTCGAAAAGCTTTCGATAAATTTACCACAACACATTTTTTTTAAGCATTTTTGTGTCAGTAATTCTTTTAAAACAAATTCAACATTTATTTGTTAAAGCTTTTAGAGATGTCCTTGTAATATATGGCGTGGCATATTTTCAATTAATGTTATACTTTATTTTTTCTCATATCTTGCAACCATAATAATTTCTGCAAAATTATATCTGCAATATAATTTGGTTATATCAAATAAGTTGAAAATGTAAATTGGCCACCGTAACGAGTTATGAATCTGACGTATCGAGCGTTAGCCCTTCGTCAGAGCGAATGACGAAGGGCTAACGCTCGAAACGTCAGCTTTATAACCCGTTACGTTGGCCAATTTACATTTTCAACTTAGTTGATATAACCAAATTACCTTGTTACCCCCACCAACGCAGCACCACAGTTTCTTTAGAAACTTTCACCCTTTATTCTTATATCTGCAATACTTTCCTTCACTAATATTGACTACTCATTGCCGCGCTTTCCAACTGAAAAGCACCGCGGCCACTGCTACGCAAGACAATCCTCCCCGGTAAATTACAGCACCATATTATTATTTTTTTTAAATTTAATTAACAAATGTAGGCGATGTTTAGTTCTATCGGATATTTGGACGTCTTGAAACAGGAAAAAAATTGAAACAAGCGAAAAAAATTTAGGTCCTAGCATCCGTTGCGTAACCGTTACGTCGCAAACGGACAGTTGCTAAAGCTTTGACGTCAGAAAAGCGGTTGCCAAAAAATTATATTTTAAATATTGGAATTTAAAATTTACGTGAAATGAATGTGGGGCATATTCATAGGCTAGTTTCCAGCTATTCTTAACTTCCACTTCTTTTGATTGCGTGCCAGTGATCACTCACGGAGTCCAGCGAAAGCAAAACACGGAAAAAAATTCATCTAAATGCTGCGTTCGAGGTAGTTGTGAGACCGTGTTTCGGTTGGAGCGTCTGCTCTAAGAGAAGGACAGCAGTTCCATTCAGGGTAGGGTCTTTAACTTAATTTTCTTTGCAAATGCATCACTTATTTTGTCTTAGTTCTCCGAGGTCCAGTTTATGGCTTTGAATTTACCTCGCACTGGTAAATATATGCAATTGACCGTTTCAGATATCTCTTTGTTCCTTACCGCAACTTATCTCCCTTTTCGCTTTCAGTATCTCAAAGACCAATCTATCAATTAATTGGCATCCACTTATTTTCTTGTCGCTCTGCGGCTCACTTATACCATGTGCTGAAAAGGATGATCACAAATTACACCGAGGGTTTGGATGGGGTGGTACAAATACCAGTTGTCAGTTAAAATTTTGGCCATTTGTCAGTTGTCCGTAAACCCCATCCAGACCCTCTAGACCAGTTTTTTGGCCATGCTGCTTATTAAGCAGCACCCATTTGCGTAAGAGACTGTGTAGCAAGAGGCAGAGTGATAAACGAAAGCGAAAACAATTGCATAGCAGGTGCCGCTCGTCCAATACGTGAGGTCAGGCTATCTGAATAGAAATGAAGTATCTTCTTTTAATATTTGACTTAACTATCTAATTAAAAATTTAACAATTTAGGCAAATCATTTTTGGCAAATTAATCTTTCTCACTTACCATCCCTCCATGCCACCTTCGTTTCCCCATTACTTCTTCCTTTCGTCTCTTCCCAATCCAGCCCCACCCATTCTCATTTGCCACTTGTCTAAATACCTTTTGAGTCAAGTTGAAACGACCGAAGTCTTCTCAACCTCATTTCCAGGCTGTCTCTACTCTACCTCCCTGAGAAAGACCCTGGGTTGAGGCTGGTCACGTTGTGTTGGTAATCCCTCGCAAGTAAGAGGTGCACTTTGCAGTGATTAAATCATATTAAATTAAACACGTTTACATGAAATCGCCGGTGACTATGCTGTCCAATTCGGGAAGCGCAAATTCTCTGACAGAATTGACATCTGAATTCAGTAGAGGTTGAAACTGCGCTAGCATCTTGTTGTCTGTCTTTCTTGTCACGTTACCACCTATGACACAAACTTTTCCACGGGGGTAGAGTCAACGAATAATTTTTGACGATCAACTGGAGCGACAGGTACATATCCAGGCTATCAAAGTATCACTCTGATTTCAATTCCAGCCGGTAGATTTACTAAGAAGTAAAGCTGTCTCGCTACTTTGTCTTACCTTGTCTTACTCGGCTTTCATGAAAACCAATATTAATTGATGGAATTCCGAGTTTAAATAAAGTGTCACTCACTCACTCACTACCTAAATTAACCTCACAGCAGTTTGTTCACTATATTAAACGATGTTGTATCCACCATTTTGCTAAATTTAATTCTTGGCTATGTCAAGGAACCATGTTTAAGCATCTGTCTAAATATAACCTTATCTAAACCAGCGATAAACCTGACGTAGATGAATATATAAGTCAAATTGTAATTAATTTGCATTGCTGTAAATCAAATGCAAGTCAGAATGCTTGGCTTATCTGCGGTGTAACAGGAACACTTGTTAACATTTCAAAAATATCGAACAAAGAAAAACAAATTACCTTCGCATTCAAAGATTAAAGAGACTGATCCACTGGTTTAACTTTTGTAACATATGTGCTAAGCGTGGAGAATTTCCATTCGGCCGCTGAATTTGTTTGTGAACCAAACGCCTTCTATATTTTGGAGACGGCAGAAATAATGTTGCATTCTTCATAAGCAAAATTCGACTGCGAATTCCGATAAAGCGGGTAGTTTTTTGCCACTTCTCGTGGATTTACAATTTGATTAACAATCAAAGCACTCTACCACTCGTCCCGCCCAACAGATTTTTTTACCATCCATATTTTGGGTGGTCACGTGAGTCGCCGCAACCGCAGGACAGAAAGCCTGAAAATGGGATTGGAGTATTCTGTGCGGAGAGGACAAATGTCTATCAGTTTATGTTATGCAAATTAAATGTTTCCTATTTACGCATTTTGGACGCCCTAAATGTTATGAAGATTTGTTATATCTTCCAGCTCAAACACGTTTTCCGATTGGAAGAGAACGTGTCACGTGTCACGGGTCAAAACTCACCGTAGGGCAACTTGGACTTTCCACTTGCACGTGATCAGTTCGTGCACCTTGAAATCGCGGCAAATTTGTGTGCCAGTCGGCTGATGCCAAAAAGCCATTGAATTCGAGCAGCGTTTCCCATTAGACAAGGCATTCTCTATTCAGGAAAAGCGATTTATAATTGAAAAAACGTATCAGATTAACAAAATGAAAGATTTGAATATTTTGTCTTCAAGCTTTTAATTTGGCGCTCTTCGATAGCTGTAGCCAGGTAGAAAAAAAAGGTTCTGTCATTTTCAGCAAAATACCGATATGTTGTTCCTAGTCAAATCAAACCCAGAATTCTCGAGTTAAACCAGAGTTAACTCTGGTTAAGCATTAGAGGAAGCGAAAGCAACTTTAGTATTGTCTTCATCTTTTTTTAGCTGCGAAGAAAAAGACTATTATGATGTCGTTTCGGTAGGACAGTTCGGTTTCGACTGCTGCTCGTACTGCGGGCACATACACCGTAGGCGTCATCAAATCATTTTTTCGCAGCTTTTTTCTCTATTCTTGAGTTGGCAGGCATACAAAACACTAAATGACTGCCCCCCCCCCCCCCCCCCCCCCTCGAAAAACAGCGAGTTTTGTTTCCCTTAACCCTCAATGTTGAGTTTTGTTTCCTTAGAGACCCTCATTGTTCTTCGAGGCATACTCGCTGTTTCCCTTGGGGCCAATTATCAAGTGCTTATTGATTCCGAAAATGTTTACACTAAAACGACCTGAGACGCGTTTTTAACAGTTTTGATAAACAGCTGATCTATGACGGTGTTGTTTACAACATCGATGTGAACAACGGTTGAATTGCAATCTAAGCATGTATGTATTTTTTCACTCTTATTGGAAGAGATGAACGAATGTTTTATTAAATTCATTTTAATGTCCTCTCTCAAATTTCAGGCACGGCTTCGTCCTTAGCAAATCCTATAGTCAACATATGAATTCGCAAGAACTCGCAGTTTTCCTGTAAATGTAGTTGTTAACTTATTCCTGTAGGATCTAAAAAGTTCATATCTCAAAAACAAGTAAATTGAATTCATAAAATAATATTGAATATGACAGTCAAAATAATAGCATACACTAATGATTGGTTGATAAATATTTTATCACAAGTTCCCCTCTGCCTTTTCTTGGGATTAATAATGAATTGCTTGTCTTAAATTGAGCACTCTCGCGTAAACATTGAACTTCGTAAACTAGGTTTTTTTCTTTTGAAGAATACAGAATGTCAGTTGTAATAACTGAACAATTCCTGAAAGATAGTTCATAGGGATGCCCAATGATGTCCTTTTGTTTCAAACATTTGAAATCAATAATCGATTTGGCTGTATGCGGGAAAAAAGTGTTATATGTTGTAACTCTTTTTTTAAAGGGGCATTGAAACTTACAAATCGCTTGAACGGATTTTCGAAGAATGTATTTTAGTTCCTCCCTGAATATACTTCATTGTTGTGAAACAATTAACTTTTACTTTTATTCTTGAAACAGTGGTACTTTGTTTATTTAAATCCCTACGCTCTACTTTTGCTGCAAAAATAAACAGATGTGGTGATCATTCTCAAAATGTGCCACTTTTCTTAAAAGATTTTTGTCTACGCCTTGAACACTTACTGTATGTTCCTAGTTTGGTCGTTCTCTCGATTTGTATGCTCGGTTAGGTTACTGGCATTAATAATGAATGCACTGTTGCCAAAGCTGGGTAACTAGAGACTTCTGTATGCAGGCTTTGAGATGCTTGCAGAAGGCACTGTTTTGTTCCTCGTCACTATTTCGGACGATCTCATCGCTTGGGCTTAAAAAATAAGTAGTTGGTCAGCGTTTGGCAAAACAAAGATCTAAAATAGGCGTGGCTTCCAACCTTAATAGTGCACCAAGTTTTAAATATTTTTAAGAATCTTTTGACGTGTAAAATTGTTTTGTCGTAAACGTTGCTTACGAGACTTGCTGTGTTTCCATTGCGGACATAGATAATGAATTATTCCGCAGATATAATGTGGTTAGAGCTAATCGCTTTGAGCAAGCGTACCGCAGGGGATGCACCTTAATTAAGTTGTGGAAGACGAAACAAATATCAGGGTTGAAAAAATTAACATTTTCGTCACTTCCTAAGAAGAAAGACCTTTTTCAACTCCCTTTTACAAAGCTAGGGACAAACTCGCCCGCCAGACTGTCTCACGTTTTCTAATTTCTTTAATTTATGCAGAATTTCATTTCAGCGAGGCAGTCAGGGTGTGTGGTAGACTTCCTAAAATCGTTCGCTTCTCATTTTAAGTTAAAACAAATTATAGTTATCAACTCTTGCAACGCCGGAAAAAGGAAGCAATTTATAGAGTACGTAAGGAATCATTTATACATCTGCAATCGGATCATATGTGGTAAACTTTTTCGTAAATCAGCTCAAACGCGTGTTGAACAAAACAAAACTATTTATGTAATGATCTAACTAAAAGTAATTATTTTTCCTAACAGTCGCTCTGCACCACATGGCGCGAAATTTAATTGTCGTGCGCAATTTATTTAACCCCTGATGACATGATTTACTCGCGCGCATGTCATTAGGTGAATCAATTCGAAAATCGTATAAAATAAACAAACCATTTTCTGTGCAAGTTGTGCCTTGAAAAAGTTCATTCTCTTCCGGTGGTAAACTATTATTGCTTCAATATTGTCAGTGTTTAAGCAATTTCCGACGCGTTGGTAATTTTGAAGACTTTCAACAATTGCTCGTCAGTTGAAATAGCGTGCAGCTGCCCCGAATAGGCTCATCAATAAAAGCGATTTCTAAAGGACTTAATTTTCTTTTCGTTTTCCTTTTGTCTGCTTTTTCTTCATTTGCACAAGTTTGTAGTCACAGATAATGATAGCCTGCCTTTCACATCGCGATAAACTGTTGAATATTTCATGAGTTTACGATAAAGCCTTTGTCGAGATCTTATTACGACACGTTCGCCCGGCGGCATTACGCTAACCAACTGTCATTTTTGTGAAAAGTCGAGCTCTGATTGGTTGAAATACTGTTGTTATGGTAATTTCTCTTGATGTAGATAATCTAAAGCAAATAGTCAAAAATTAAGTGTGCAAAAGCTGCCTCAACCTTCAGAACAAGCCGTACGTGTTAAAATTGCCGTTCTTCGAACTTTTAATCACGCCACCAAAAATGTAAGGATTTCTTCACTATTCGCTTTCTTTATTCTTTGGATTTGTCTCGTCGCCTAGATCCGCTTAGTCGTTTGAAAACGCCAGAAGTGGTTTGTACTTGACAGAAATCGAATTTTTACCCAGGTTATTGACAGCAGAATCGCCTGGCCTGGTCTTACTTGGTCATGGAGGCTATCAATTTTCCGGGGGTCTCCACAAGCAGTTATCGGAGGGAAACTTTATTGAATTCAGCTTTCAACCAATTCGTTAAGAGCTGCCAGACGGCTTTTCTACCGTATTGACTGGACTGTAAAACTCAGTATTAACTTGACATGGCTGTATATATTGCTCTGACAAACAGGTGTCGGCCTCCAACAGATCATCTGTCAACAAACAGACATCGAAACTACAGGAGTCTAAAATCTATACTTTAGATGACAATATTTGCGCTAGAATATTCATGTGCATTTGTGAGTTTACAATAATAATCGCTACTTTCAAAAACCCTTCAGTTAAACTCAAAATATCCAAGACATCGCTCATTTGCTATACTCATGTATTTTCAGGGACGAAATGCCTGTTGGACGAAGAGGACTTGTTGTGCCTCAAAACACTTTTCTGGAAAATGTTGTTCGACGTTCGAACGGACTTCGTAAGTATCACTGGCAATGTTGTTTTGCAAAAAATGCTAAACAGACTTTTACTATAAACAAGAACATTATTTCCATAAATCTGAGTAGAAATTGACTTTAAAAACGTTCTTTTAGTTTGATCTACGCCTTCAGTAACACTTGGGAGCTGACATATTGACCTTTCAAAGGTGGCTGTTTTATTCCAAAGCGAAATGCAGTTTTCTTTTTTCGTGATTTGTGTATCCGTGATACTTTGTGTTCGATTGCCTGATTGTTTTCAATGATATGCCATCTGAACAGAAAAAAAAAGAAATAGATAATCTGAAATTAAAGCTTAAAAAGTTTCGAATTCAGTTGTACAATTTGAAGTAATTTGTTTGTATATATTGAGACAAAATGATCGCAAAATCTTAAAATACTTTATTATAGTTTTCAGTTACTTCGATTGTGAGAAAATCCGGCGAAATTCAGGTTGAAAGAAATTTTGTCCCTCAAAGAGCTTGTTTGTAATCACCTTTGTCGTTTTAGAATTTTTTTGTTTGATGTCGGAAACACGTGAAAACTTCTTTCGCGAATCACCGGCCGAATTCGATAGAACCGTTTGTACACAGAACTCTCCTTTCAGAACCATTGCGTCTACACAGGCCAAATTCTTCCCAGCAACGTTTTGAAAACTTATTAATGTAAACGAACTTTATTTTTATCTTAATAGAAATTAACGTATTCTTTCGAACTGTTCAATATTAACATATTAAGAAAATAAATACGTATATCTAATTTTCGTATTCGATGATGAAATAAACTTGGTTAGCATCGAAGCTGGTTTTCAACGTTTAACGGGCATTTCCGCCCAGCTTGTTGACACAAAAATTGGATACTGTGTATAACTTATGTCTGAACCTAAGTGATCGTTTTTGAAGTGATTCTGTGTCACTAAAGCCATCAGTCAACGTCTGTTAATGTAAAAGAGCTCAACCTTTTGGATGACTTTCTTTGGAAGCAAGCAGGTTTTAAAAACCAGATCCTTTCAAACTTACTTGTAGAAACTGAGGTCTGAAAGTGTTGTACTGTAAATTGAGAAGCGCTCTGTGAAAATCTATACTAACGTCAGTTTCTCCATCACGAATTAAGAAATTCAGATGAGTCAAAAACAGATATCATAACTAGAAATAAGATATTTGATCAATTTGGTGATAGTATCAAGTTTTGAAGAATCGGGCTTTTTTTAAAAGAAAAAACCTTCTGTAAATCATTCTTCCAAAATTTTGAGCTATTTTTCATTTACAGACATTGGCGGAAGCTTGGCGCCTATCATCTCCTACTCATCCAAACTTTGGTAAATTCGATATTTTTCATCAGGAAATAACTGGTTCAATATTTAGCGTGTTCATTCAATATTTACCATACAGACTGAATGACGCATACGCTATCGATGTATCGGCGTCTCTGTGCGTTTGCAAGAACAAATTTAATTTTAGATAATACACTCCGAATGGAATAGGGGCGGTTGTTTTTAAAAAAAAGTAATTCTATATGATATAAAGAGTCTTTTGTGACGACAGTGTATACGAAAAATGATCTTAGAATTGGTATTAAAAAATAAGAGAGTGCAACACTCATATTATTCTTCAGATAAATCCGGAAAGTGGAAAATTTGATGGGTTCGATCGAACATTTCCGCGAACAGTTCTATAAATATTATCAAAGAATACTTCGAAATTATTTCGCCGTTTTCGAACAATTTTCCAGTTCTGTTAGATTATTTCTGTTAATTTCCTAAACGTCCGAAAAACTTACAAACATTTGCCGAGTTCAGTTCAAACTGAAATTCATGTCATTTGTAACATTTGAGGAAAAGAGAACGAATTCTTGCAACGGAAATATCTTGTCGGAAATATCCGTTACCCCCTTTAACAACTGCGGAAACATTAATTTCCGAAAGAACCTTGTTCCAACGAGACGAAAATTTCGTATTTTAAAAATCCCACTCTGCGTAACTGGTAGAATTATGCTAGGGACATTTCGCCAACTAAACAGGCCACAAAAACCCCATTTATTTCCGAAACAATCTTGTTCCACCGAAACGAAACGAAACTTTCGTTTTTTGACCATTTGAAAAATCTCACTCTGCGTATATGGTAGAATTTCGCTGGGGAAATTTCGCCAATTACACAGGCTACAAAATCCTAAACATCTGTTTCTCGAGCGGTTAAGCTCGAAAAAATATTGTTGAAGATCTGGTTTCTCCTTGTAGTAAAAATAATATAAGAGAGAGTCATAAAAAGGAGGTCGAGTGAGGTGAAGAGAAACGAGTAAATCTTTAATTTGGGGATTTCATTCTGATGGATCACCAATTTCTCATTGAAAGGAATGTAAGGAGATAAGACTAATGAGAATTTATTTTCAGAGTAAGCCATCTCCAATGTTGACAAGATTACCTTGTAGTATAAAATACGGATTGATAAACAAAGTGTACGAAATAAAAATGCATTTTGTCTGGCACATTGTGTTTTGCTTCAAACGAGTTGTCTTCGTCATTAGAAATTGGATTGGCCTAAATGGGGAAGGAAAAGATTAGAGTTAACAGACAGACTCGAGAACCATTTACTGAAAGATTGAGAGTTTTAACGCGGTCAGGCTTTTAAGGCAGAAAGGTTTAAAAGATAGGTTGGTTAAGGAGCTACAGCTTTTTCAATAACTTGTCTCTCTTTTTGTCAACAAACCTTTCATAACCACGTTATCACAGGGAGAATTTATCAGGAATTATTATTTCCCTGCTTCAAAACAAAATTAACAGACTCCGCTTACAGACATTTTGTCTGGCTCTATTGTGCAAATCATACCTACTACATCGATACTGCATGCTTGCGAAATTGATTTGACGAGATCCTGCAGACGGAGTCGAAATAAACCCTATTGCTATTTACGTGCAGAAAAGATAATTAGTTTTCACTGGCATTGGATGATTGCGAACATGGGGCGTTGCATGCACACTTGTGTCATGGCAGCTTTTGTTGAACTATACCTTCCCGCCCCATTTCATTTCCATTGCATAACCTATTTCAATAAACTGATGGCCAAGACGCCTTTATAGGTCTTTATAAAGGAGACCGCACTTTGTTTTGCAGTAATGAGTAAAAAAAGCTGCAAAGATAGGTTTAATATAGACCTCGCTTGAAAGGTTAATAAAACAATTTAAAATTGAAAAGTAGCACTATGAAAATAGCTGTGCAAATTTAATGGTACCGTGTTCAACCAGGTTAGAATGAAAACAAAAATATAACAACTCCAAGAATCCTATTTCACAGTACAAGCAACATGAGTGGATAACGGACAATTTTCGTTGCAGACTCGTTATTCGTTCTTGGGAATGCTCAAATTATCGAGAACCCTATCGTGTACTCAAGCGACGGGTTTTGCAAGTTCACTGGTTTTACACGAGCAGAAGTGATGAAGAAGAACTGCGACTGCAGTTTCCTGTATGGTCAGCAGACAGACCCTGAGACTATCAGAGAGCTCCATAATGCCTTGCAGACTAAGACTGCGATCCAAAAAGAGTTTATTGCATATAAAAAAGACGGTAAGTCCACCTTTATTTAAGGTAAAACTTTTCAAACATAGACACACTGGAGTACAAAACATTCTTTGAGAAGGCGATTAAAAGGGCTTACTTTTCTGAGGAAAACTGTGTTGTTTTAGTATAAATCCGCCAGTAGTCTATCATTCTATCTACCCTTGTCGCTATCTATTCTGTTGTGAGTAGCTCAGCGTGCTTGTTTTGAATGGAGACGAATTACTTAGTAAACTAGTTGGGGGTAAAAACAATTAGGTTATTCGGCTGAAGAGAATACCCAGCCACTTCACCCACTTCATTTGAATAAGAATAGAAACTATTATTATATACCTCGTTCTTCAAAGAACACCTGCATATGTGAATGAAGTGGCCGGGTAATCTGAAGTTGCCCCGATTATTCGCTCTCCTTGCTATGCTATTTTCGAAAATTTAAGGTGGCTCTGAACATTCTCCGAACTGAAAAAATGTCGCCAACCACCTAAATTTTTAGTTAGCTCGAACAGGAGCTTGTTTGCTAATTAATGGCAGCTAGATGTTGACAGCAAGGTTCATTATCACCAGAGGAAACGCCTAGAGCTTTCAGCAGAAGAATGAAAATAAATAAATATATTTTTCAATAAATATTCAAATATTCAATTGTTTGTTTATAAGGCACACCAATGTGGGTTCTTTTTCATCTCGGACCAATAAAGAACGAGAAAGGCGAAGTGATGCTGTTTCTCGTCACATTAAAAGACATCACAGAATACAAGGATCCTATTGTGGGCACAGGTAATGACATTTACTTCAAACTAAGCCCCTCCCTCTTTACTTATGTCTTGAATTCACACGCCTTGTGACGTGAAATCCCAATTCCCTCTTTGAGAAGCGCTGGAAGTAATCATGGTAGCTTTGTTCATGGTAATTGCACGTGCGTTGCACGGTGTTGCACGTGCGTTATAAATCTTTGTACATTTTTCAGCCGTACTCTGAAAAAAAAAACAAACAACCAACGTGAAATGACCAAGTTTTGAAAATTTTGGAGAACGTTAGCCACCACGTGCAACTTCTTCGTATTTCGCGTTGGAATTCATCCCTTGCATGACACAGTTAGTTTGTCACCATACAATTCGGGAGAGTAATTTCATAATCGGACGAGCATACAGCGTGAGACCGATTTGAAATTACGTGCACTATTACTCTCTAAATAGGTGCGCGTGGTTATGAGTACGATTAATAATGAAAAAATGCCTGTTCAGCTAATTAAAAACTGTATACAATATTTTTAGAACAAACGTGGAAACTGTTGGAAACATGTAACTCTTCTTTGAAAAAAGACTGTGAGTCTTAATATATCAATAAGAACAAGGCAGGAGGTGTTACCTCTTGTACTTTTGTTCTAGTATAGAGTACATTTGCGGAACTAAAGTGGAGTAGTAAGTATGGCATTTTGTGCTGTAATGATCAGCATACAAGAGCGAATTCTTGGTTTTCATGTGACGTCATCATTTTCCAAAACAAAAAAGTATCAATCCTTGTGAAGTTCTAGTTTTATCATATGCAAGACCCTCTAAAAACTTGACGATTTGCAACGTTTGAGCCCGACAGGGCTCCTTATTATCTAACAGAGTACGTCTGAATTTACAAGTTTGTGCGTTGAGTGACATTAAAATGAAAGGGAAAAACGCTCTCGAGCAGGGCAAAAGATGAGTTATTGCTCAAGTTTTGGCTAACTAAACAGTTCTTGCTCTAGAAGAAATATTGATTTCGATGTTTCGTAGCTCTAGAGTAATATCATTTCGTTTCGATGGCAGAACTCAATGACAGATGTTTTAGTTACTTTACGGCCGCCATGTTGGTGCCCATGTACATGGGCACCAACATGGCGTCTCCATACAAAGCTCTATAAATTTGGGTGGAACACTTTTCCAAATAACGCGCGAAAGAATTACCGCACAGATCAGGCGAGGTTGTTTATATATCAATCATCTTTCATATCCCAGTTTCTTGACTTGATTAATTGAATGGGTACTCTTTTTTTTATTTTTGATGGCGTGACACTGCAAACCAGCCATTGGTGATACGGAAAATCTTATGTTTTAGAGCCCTGTCAGTGTTGACAGGCTGTCAGTGGGAAGGAGTATCCCTCACAGTGCCTCTCTGACCCACACTCGGCTATCACCCTGTGTGCCACTATTTTTTTTTTTTCTACCTTTGACGTCATCTGTGATCTATTGCTGAACAGACGTACAGAAACATCCGTGCATCACTAGTCTTCGTTAGCATCATGGGAAGGATTTGGATGAGACTTCACAACGTTTAGTAATCCTCAGTATGAAAAAAGATAGCGACTTTTACATTTACCCATAATTCGTAGCGCACGGAGGCCTTAAGAAGGCTTAGAAAAACATACAGAAGAGTGCACTATGTCGTTAGCACAGGAACGAATATTGTAAAAACTATGACTTTTTCTCGTGCTTTTTGAGCTGTGTAAGGTTTGCATGGCATTGTGGTAACATGTACGGTTGCCATATTTTTTCCTACCAGGGATTAGTAGTCTACCACTCCATATAAAAACCCCAAATGAACCAATCACAAAAGAGTTCTGTTAAGTCCAATAACGTAAGGTATGCTGTCTCAGTGTTCGATGCTAATGTTTATGCTTTTTTGTGTGGATTTTAGACAATGGAGGACCGAAAGGTTGGGCGCGACTGAATAAAACCCTCACAAGGCACAAATCAGTTCTTGTTGCATTCAAACAGAAGACATCGACACAAAGAAATGCTCAGCAAATCAGCAGTGTAAGTAGAATCATTTGTTGCTTTAATTTCTCGCGTTTTAGTTCATCCGAAGCTATCCGAAAATAGTTATAAATCCGAAATAAGCAAAAAATAAGCGTGAGGTGTGCTTAAAAAATTATCATGATTTGCAGTCGGGAAATCCTTCATGATTTGGTAAGACTGTGGTATAATTTTTATGGAAAACATCAATAGTTTCCCTGTTCTCGTTTCTATGGTGACAAGCAGATGGCTCTGAATGGGAGGAGTAGGGGACTCCCACTTTAAATCAAGGAACGTCAGAAATTCTAAGAGGAAACATTTCGAAATGGTATCTTAACCCAGTGTTTGGGGCGTGCTCGAATTTGTTTTAAACAGCTCCTGCTAGAATCGAGAATTCTGTGGCCCTCTTTAATTAAAAATTTATACTTAATTCTGGTGTAGATTTTCAGAAAATTAATCTTTTGGCTGCAAAACAAAGCAGGATGTATCCATTAAAAATTTAAAACCTAAATCCGTGTTGAAATGTGCTATGCGCGTGCCTGTCAGTTATGAGATCTCATGTAATCCAATATGCGTTTTCACGTATCGGGGTAATATTTTTTGCTTTATTTTTCCTTTATTAGCTTTCATTCCACTTCATTAAAATTCAACGTAGAAAGCAAAGTAGAAAACACAATTCAGAAACTTATACCCTGAAATGTCAGAATCAGAGCATCACTGCAGATAATAATCACCTGCTCCAAAATAAGCCATTATAAGCTGTGTTTTAAACATCTGAAAGCTGTCACGAAACTACTAGTTCAACGTTTCACTGCAAACGACTGCTTTTTTCTCGTCATAAAATATTATGTTTGCCAAGGCTGTACTCGAGTTTGCAAAAAAGAAGCAAACAAGTTCAATTTTTCCTGGCCTAATAAAAACGTGCGCTTTGTCTCCAAGTTGTCAGTCAAAATTTTGGTCGTTTACCGTCTCTGCAGTTTGACAATTTGTCAGAAGAAATTTTAGAGTTTGCTAGCTACCAGTGTTTAACATTAAACAGACCCTAGTTTAAATGGTTCATCCAAGCTTAAAATCGTTCACCTTTTAGTAGAGCTTTTGCTACGAGAGTGGAAAATGAAAATCTTTCCTGACAAACATTTTTTTGTGCTTATTTTTAAGTGATGCCTTCTCCCATTCGAATTAATTACATGTAACACTCTTCCTACAGTGAACTGATGCACCTGCCTCCGGGTAAATGGTAAATTATTAAGACATATCATCTCCAAGAAAGGTTACTTAATTAGGTGTGTCCCAGCATATCTTAAGCCAAAAGTCGAGTATTCAGGCGAAAAAAATCGACGCTCTACCGTTGTTTTTTCGCCAAATTAATCTGTGCGTATGTGACAAGACCTTTCTAACGAGACGGAATTGAAGCATTTAAGATAAGTGTTGTTTGTAGATTTCCCACCTTAAAAGGTGTCCTTGTTTACCCAAATAGTTTTTTGTAATCATTTTGCTGAGGTAGAGAAGATTTTTGAATTTCAAAGTAGGGGACGCCCATTTGGTAATCAGAAAAGTTGACAGGCTTTTTCAATCAGCATGGATGAAACGAAATTTTCAACTGCGCTGGTGAACGTTCGATTGCCGCAATAAGGTTATTTTTCAACTCGGCAAAACAGAGTCGCGACTCGTGTCTTTCAGAGATTGTCGATAAACAATTTTAAGCAAAATGTCTCGCGTTAAGCCTGATGAAAATGCGACAACTTCCTGTCGACAAAAAGATTCACGGGTGAGTATTCATTAGCGTTTACTTCACGTTCAAATATTAAAACTCAAACAAGTTTTGTGCACTGAAATGCAAAAACGCAATTTTACGGGCGACCATTTTTGACAACTCGGCATCTTGCAACTTTGCGTTTTATATTTAGTCGCTTTTTTCTGTTTAAGTTTAAATTCCACATCGATTCGTGCTTAACTATCCTGTATAACCGACAAAGATTGCCATAACATTTCAAAGCTTCGACATCGCTTCTAAGCCATGAAAGAAATTCTGTATGTTTTACAAAAAAATGGAAGTTAAAAAGACATTTTTTATCAATGTTATCTGAAATGAAAACAGGAAAATACTAATAATAGTAATTTTTCGCATAAAATATTTGCTACACTTCCTCTCTAGTCTGCAATAATTGGTGTTCATTAAAAATTTCTAGTGAATCTTCAGCCAAATAACGTACTGTAATGAAAAACATTATCATTTTATTTAGAGTCTGAAGGATTTTAGGGTAAAAGTTATAATGTTTGAACGGGGATCCCTAGAATTAAATGAGTATACACACGATTGTTGCATTGCAACTGTGATTACAATTCATAATTTCGCCGGTACTTTCTGTAAATACTGTTAAAAGCAAGCAGGTTTTACCCACGCAACCACCTTTGTGGTTTAAATGTCTCAAAACACCCAAGACAACTCAAAGATTTTTGATTTATTTGTTTCTATGTTGAATGCCGGTAGAAAGAAGAATTGCAGAAAGTATTAACTCTAAATAGCAAACAAACGTATACAGAAGAAAAAGATTGATCGGGCTGTCAAATTTCTTTCCGGGGAGGAGAAATGTTAATAAAACTTGATCTTTCATCGCAAATCGTGACTTTAAGGCACGAAACAGCAAAACGTGGAAACTTGCGCCGAACTTATTAATAATTTATCAAGTTAAAACAAAAAAATCACAACCGTGACAGAGGTTTGGATACCCAGTCTTAATTGGCGTAGATTTTGACGATTTTAATTCTCCGTTTACTTCGTAGCTTTTCTTTCGATTGAAAAGACATATCAAACACTCGAGACAGTGTTTAACCAAATTTGCAAACACTTGGACGTTTGTTAAAGATCTTTCAACTTTCTGTTCTGTCTTTCAAAATGTGGTCAAACACGGTCTTTCGTGTTGAGTAAGTTACGAACAAGTCTCACTGTAAAAACCCAGCCACATCCGTCAGGAAAATTTATAGATAAATTGGTAAAAATAGATTCATTCATTCATTCTGTTTATTTACCTTTTGCCTAATATGAGATATTTACAAATGTTTTAATGTGAGGCGAGGTGACCTCTAGAAACCATCAGGCTTTTAGCTGAGGCCACCTAAATAATGCAACAGTGTGCCGCTTTGCCAATTGAGTAATTATTTTACTAAGAACTATAGCACTTTTTTCTTAAAATTGGGAAAACTTGACAATAAAGTGATTGTAACAGGAAGGGAATTCCAGATCATTGGATCTTGGTAAAGAATTGTGAATTTTTTTAGATTAGTCCGGCAATGATGCACGCGATAGTTATTGACTGTTCTGGTGCTATAGCCATGGATTTGACTGTTTGTAAAAAACAAGTTGAAAAACAATGGAGGCAACAGGATGTTATGATAACAGTACATAAATTTAGCTATTTTAAACGTGTTGAGTTGATAGATGTCTAAAATTCCTAATTTGGGGCACAAAGGAGCAGAATGTGCTCTGTGATCTGAATTGGTAATTTCTCACACCAGAGAACGCTTTTACCCAAGATGATTTGTAACCCTGGATACTCGTCAATTTTTAAAATTAAGGTTACGTCGGAATTCTTTCTGGTCAACAAATATTTCTCAAATTTGGACTTAAAATATCTTTTGTCAAGTTCCTCGCGCTTATGAAATAGTTCCCTCCTTTGTAAGGTAAATATTGTGCTAAAGTTTTTTTTTATGATCATTGATTTCAGCTTATGTCCCTAAATGATGAATTATTACCAGACTACAAACTTGACGTACCACATACTCCACCGAGAGTGATTCTCCACTACACCACCTTTAAGACAACCTGGGATTGGATTATTTTGTTTTTGACTCTTTACACTACCATCTCCGTGCCATTCCTTGTCTGCTTTGAGTTCGAACACACAGCCGTGTCCATCCTTGACCTGTTTGTTGATTGGCTGTTTCTCGCGGACATTGCCTTAAACTTTCACACCACCTATGTGGGTAAAGATGGCGAGGTGATCGACGATTTAAAGATGATACGCTGGAATTATCTGCGGAGTTGGTTCTTTTTGGACTTAGTCTCCTCGCTGCCTTACGGCGTCCTAGCTTATATAACCAAGGATTCAGACACGGTGAGTTCTCTTACCACGCAAGTGACCAACTTCTAGTTTCTCCTTAGATTATCAATACATTATCAGGCATACAGGTGATGAGATTAAAGGAAATTATCAACTAAGAGGTATAGATATATCTTTCTAATTCTCAAAATGGACGCACGTTAGTGTCACTGTATGGCAGTCACTATTTTAGACGTTTTTACTTTCTTCGAAGTTTTTGTCCATTTTATTGTTAATTGGAGTGTTATTTGAGTCGGGCATTGCTTTTCTGTCTTTATTCTCTGCTCGAGAAAATTTTATTATAAGCTGTTTTTGTTGCCAAAATGCCGGCCAAAATGTTTCGTGTTTATCGCCAAGTATCCTTAACTCTTATTGCAATAGTTTAAAACTTTCTTTTACATTAAATTGTGTATTGAACGTGATTATGACGAAGTAACTCGTATTGCTTTCGACGTGCACCTGTCATTTGAAGCCGTGTCGCGTTTATATAAATGGTTCCGTTAACTCGCCACCCAGTGGAGATATAACAAATATCGTATTAATAAACTATATCTTTCCGGCCCATACTGTAAGTTACGGAGCGAGATTTTTTCCCCTTCGATTTACGGCCCGTGCAGTTAATAGACCATTCTCAGTACCTGGCCTTTGGATGACAGTGAGGCTGTAGTTGACCTTGTTTTGATACAGACCTCACTGCTTTTGTTGTGTAAAACAAGTTGTTCTGATGCTAACTAGGTGCATTTACATGACAAAAGCAGCGAGGTGTGTATCAAAACAAGGTCAACTCCAGCCTCACTATCATCCAAAGGCCAGGTCACTGAGCGGACAACTGTAAAATGGTCTATTCGCACTTGGGCCATAAGTCGAATGAGGAAAAACTTAGCTCGGTCCGTAACTTTCAGTATCTTACATTCACCATTATGATAATTTATCGAATTTTAGAGACAGTGATTCTTGACATGGAATTCTTATTTTACATTATTAATCACGACGCATAAATATATATATATAAAATTATGATATCGAATGAATATCTTCCATTTTGAGTGGTAGTGCTCTTTGCTTATTTGTAGTCTATTCGATATTTTTTAGAGCGCCACAACTCTGCTCGGATTTCTTAAAGTATTTCGTCTTTTACGACTGGGAAGAGTGGCAAGGAAGATTGATAAATACCTGGAGTATGGGGCATCCACGTTCTTTCTTCTTATGCTCTCATTCTGCCTGGTGGCTCACTGGATGGCTTGTATCTTCTACTTAATTGCTACCAAGTATGACAAGTATGAGCCTCACGGCTGGCTGCAGCTCCTTGGTCGCACCGTTGGGGAGCCTTACGAAATAAAGAATGGAACCATTAATCCGACCTCTGGCCCTACCCTTCCTTCGAAGTATGTGTCAGCTCTTTATTACACACTTACCAGTCTTACAACTATCGGGTTTGGAAACATTGCACCCAACACAACAGCAGAGAAACTGTTTGGCTGCATCACTATGCTATTGGGAGGTGAGATTTTTTTTTTTCTCTGTGTGTACGAAGTCACTGCAGGATCCTAGCGAGGTTTACCAAGAAAAACTAGTCTGGGATATCCGTACCATTTGGAAGGCTATTAATTGGGTGGAGTCGAAAGAGAGTATAAATACTGAGAGATTTAATTTCCCATTAATTCTTAATTAATCGTCTCAAGCTATTTATAGAGATGGTACCCAGTTCTCCCGCGTTTCATAATGTACCATTTTTTATTTTCCCTTGGCGGAGTCAGGTTATTTTGGAACACATCTTTTCCTTTTTTCTCTTTTAGTTTGGGGGAAAATCTAGCAGATATTATCCTTTAGAAAATAACCCAAAGCAAATACGTGCGCTGATTGGTTTAAGACCGTGTTTCTATTAAACAATTAGATTATGAGCTCGAGATTTCTATCACGCATAGAAATCGA
>OMLO01000549.1_pt1 | contig 24921 bp, 27 predicted proteins | sample 1674811 | NCBI WGS metagenome assembly OMLO01 (sample SAMN06265003, study PRJEB25207) | coral metagenome | isolation source: Coral host | place: Mexico:La Bocana,Puerto Morelos, Mexico | collected 2008-11-13
GAAGATCAATCTGCTGGTGACTGGGCAAAATTTCAATGGCTTGAAGTCTTTGGGGTATATCATGTCATGGCATATCTCTTTAGAGGCAAAGTTGCAATCAACATATATTATTTGTTGTGTTTTTGTTGGGGGTTGGAGGTAATGGATGTTTCTTCGATCTAAGAGCTGTTGGCAACACTTGGATTTTGTTGATCTCATTTGGTCGCCGAAAGCGGTGGCCAGCGTGCGGCATGTCAGCTGGGTTGATTAGAAAAAGTAAAAAGTCAACGGGTCGATTTTTCGAAAAGCAAAGTCAACAAGTGGATCACGGGATCCCTACTGATTCAGTCTGAATACCATATGAACTCCTTGAAGATGCATTATCAAAGTGCCAAAGTATATCTGTGTAAAAAATGTGCCATCTTGTGCCACGAATGACGTCAGGAAAGAAATCGGAATTGCCTTTGGCACGCTACGTTTGCGACTTCCTCCGCGCAACGATCTTTGCCTCCGATCCTTATGTCCTCGCAGTTACTTGGCCACGTCTGGGGATCAAAGGTTTATCTCTGGATTTGGTTAAAAAAAAACTCGATAAAAAAAACTCTCGCCTTAGCCTTGACTAAAGTGAAGATTTCAATGCTCCCAAAAAACACTTCTGAAGTTATACGAAAGGTCCTTGTCTTGGGTTTAGTTTGGGATGACCAGTGTATTGCGGAATATTGTGGAGGAACTTTATAGCGAAGTGTTGTAAGAAAGTAGACGGGCTTCCTAAGGTCTCATCGGAGCAGAGTGATTCATCGCATCAGACAAGGACAACAATACGACAAGGAAGTCAGAACTTACCTAATGATTGTGTAATAGGTATGAGAAGTGTAACCCGGGAGCATTCCGAATGAAGTGTTGCTCCTTCAACTCCAATTTTAATAGAATCCATGAAGCTGTGTGATTCCTCATATATCATCCAGCCTATGCTGGTTCCTCAAATGCATTCGTGTGTGTGTGTGTGTGTGAAAACACCTAGTAGCACGGTGAAATGGTTTTGGAGCAGGGGGACATGGTGTGCAATCAGGGACCATGTCCAACGAAGCTACCTGATTGTACGGGATACAGAGCCTGATCAGCTCTGCGTACCTGCTTTTTGAGCTTTTTGAACTTTTGACAAGCTGTTACAATACGGTGTTTCCCAGCATTTTCGATGACTTCCCGTTGAACTCCCGTCGACCTCCCGTCGAACTTTCGTTGAACTTTCGTCGAACTTCCGATCAACTTCCGATTCAATTTTGTCGACTTCAGGTCGATTTTCAGGTCAATTTCAACACTTTCCGGTTTCGAATTTCGAACACTTCAGACTAGTTTTCCAGTGGCGATTCTCACGACCTCTACTTTGACGAACTACAAGTTGGCCTACGTAGGACAATGTTAATTTTTACAATGTATATGTTAATGAGGCCTATGTGAAGACCTTCCTCTTCCTCGAACTACACCAGACAAACATGTAAAACTATCATCAGTGTGTGTCAGTCCTCCGGGTGCTACGTCATCCCGGTTGGATGGACCTTCAGAGAAGGTCCGATTCAAAAAATAAGTTGATGTTTCCGGCTGGAACAAGAGAGGCCACCGAGCCATGGACTAAAGGCCGTACAGCCGGCCATAGAGCCGTGGTTTGTCCAGGGACGCATGTACTACTAAGACCAAATTGTCATATTCGACGAAGAGAGATCATTGATCAATTGAGGGACATTTGTCAACCCTGAGAATACGTCTGGCAGGTTGGGGTGGACCCGATTTCTTTCTGATTTTTTCTGTTGTTAGATGATTGTTGTTGTGTTTTTGTTGATTCCTTTTGTGATTCTGGGTATTGTCGAGATTTGATGTGAATTTTGCGGTGAAGTTGTCGAGATTTGACGGGAAATTTGCTGTGAAGTCTGCTTTGAGGGTTTTCGATGTGAAATTTGCTGTGAAGCATGTTGACTACAGGTTTTCACCAGGTTTAACCAGAGATTATGCAGTTTACCACTGTTCGTGCTGTTTCTGACTTTCCAGGACCATTTACACCCAGGCAACTTTTGCAGAAATTGACTTAGGTTGGTACATAAGTTTCTAACCCGACCCGTCGCTATGTCGAACGATTCTTTTCGAGCACGACCTAGATCCTCCAGAAGCCGTGACAGATGGAGACGAAGATCACCTGAACGACACCCTTTCTCAGTGTTTCCACAATCACTTGAGAACCAATCTAACCCAACCTTCAGATTGACACCGAACGCCAACAGTCTTCGCCAAGAACAAGAACAAGATCTTTCCACTTGGCGGCGCCTCGACACTCGTGACAATGGTTTTGATCTACTTCCATTGATGCGGCGGCCCCCAACCAGAACACATGAAGCAACACCTCCGATCTCACTCACATCACATCCAGATGGAAGAGTTCAGTATGACATGCACTCTGCACCACCACCAGAAGATCGAGATTTTTTTCCTCAACGTGATGCGAATTGTAGCCCATCCACATCAACCAACCCCGGCCACTACACCACCCATCAATCTCCAGTTTTATCCCACGTCCCGACAACAACTCCAGGATGCACCGATTACACCAGATCCGTCCATACAGTCTTCGCCTACTACATCCACAATTCCGACCCAATCAGCCACAGGACACCGAGATCAACATCTCTCCTCCAGCCTTTATGCGCCCAAGATCTACCTTGGCTTCAGAAAGTGGTACTGAGACCGAGACTCAGATCAAGAGAAAGAACGCCTCCGGGCAGAACAGGATCTCAATATTGAAAAAACAATATACAATATTGAACAACACCAGGATGGCAATTGCATCATTCATGAGTCTTCCGGAAGCACAGACAGTCCCCCCATACGCCTCCGATTCATCACTCGACAAGATTGGCCAGGCTTCCAATTACGTTGTACAGAGATCCCCGTTCCATGGCTTGTCCAGGTACAATCATCCGTGAATACAGTCATTGTCAGGAGTCAACATCACAGATGCTCAACCTTTGGATTCAAGATCCCTATTGTTGGCTTTACAGTGATGAACTCGTTGCTACTTGCCAAGGAAAGACAACAATCAAAGAATTCTGGTTCAAACTGTGGCACACCAGAATCTTCGCAGCACATGAGCTGCGACCACTAGCAGTTCCATCCAACCCATTTGATACACATCTTTTACATCACATTGCTCGCAAGATTGAAGGCAATCTGACCAGTGAAGAACTGCGACCGTGGCAAACACCACTCAATACCCTTAGCGCTCTGTTTGCAAAATGGCTTCAATGGCAGGAAACAATCAGCTTTATTATTGCACACAAATACAGATCCAGACAGGGCCATGATCGCCACATCCTCATTTGTTGTTGCCGATGGACTGATGAACCCATTCTGAAGACAACAGATGGACACCCTATCCACAGCCGGAATTATTGTTGGGGACATGCTACAGATCCAGAATCAGCCTTACAGATAGTTTTGTCGGGTGGCATTCGACCGGCAGCCGTTATTGATGAGAAAAACACTCCATATCATTGGTGTCCCAGTTTCTACTGCAGAATTGACGGGAGCAACGTCCATGGTACAGTAGGCAGTGACTCATACGTTTCTGTCAGCACGAATACAATACAACACACCCGCCGTCATTCTCAAGTCGCCCCTTCATTTTTTATGGGGTGGCAAAATGCCGACAACAACAACACCTCCGACTTCCAACTGGGGGAGTACCTGCAGAATACACGGCTGCTTTGTACTATGATGTGATCCATGGACATGACAAAAGGTGGCTAGTTCGCTCACATTTGTCATCATTGATGGGGCTTTCAGTGTAGAATTTCTACGATCCAAGACGTTCAGATGACGATTATCATTTCCGCTCCTTTCCACGACTCTCGCTGGACACCACGATCATCGACAAAAAGCTTGCCGTTTGCAGCGCTTAAATAGCTGGGGCTAAGCTCAGGACCCCAACACAGTGTATCCTTTTTTCTTTCTTTTTGTGGATGTTGCGATGTTTTATCTTTTTCTTGTGGCTGGGGCTAAGCCTAGAACCCCAACATATCCGTTTCCGACAGCTGTTTCCTCACCACTCTCACCGTTTATCCTCAAGCTATGGCCTGGTCCTCCACTACAGACAGAGATGCTCAAACACCCTCCAGTCTGGAGATGAATTCCCCTGTTCCGCAACTATGATTTCCCTACCACTACAAGTGACTCGCACTTTGGAACCTACAATTCGTCGACTTGACAATGTCACTGACCGGATTGCCATTTGGAACAGATCATGAATACAGTCTAAAAGCAAGTAGCAATTTTGAAAATGTGTACCCAGCGCTCCCAGCAACAGATAGACAGCACTGCAGCCATACTGCAATCTTGGGACATTGCGGTTACCAAAGACCGTCTTGCAGCTCTAGAACAGAATGTGTTGAACCTACAACTACCAATCCAAGAGGTGACCAACAATTACAACCACTCGCAACATCGAAGTGCTCAAGAAGGACAACCGTGACGATGCAGTCCCACCGAACTTTCCGTTGATCATATCTCCTCACGGCCAAAAGACACGTTGCGGCTCAGACGGAATGATAGCTGGGGCTAAGCTGAGGACCCCTCTCATGCCTTAGTATTTTTTGAATTGCTTGTTTCCGACTTTTTCTCTTCATCAAGCTCTCCCGGTCTTCAGAAGCGTTTGACGTGATGTCTCAACGAGGTGTCCGTTCGACTTCTCCCGACGCCATGGCAACACCGGAAACTACGGTAGCAGAGCATCAGACGCCTCCTCCGAATGACGCAGGAAGTGACCTACATGCCAACACTCCTAACAACAGCAGTGGGGACACACCAACGTTGCGACCATCGCCAACCAATATGAGTGTGGATCACATCTTCTTCTCCTTGCAGCAGTTAGAATCCAGGATTTCAATCATGGAAGCCGAGCAATCCAAAACCAAGGAGCAGATGATGATTCTTCAACGCCGACTCCCTCAGATGATCACTCACCAGGAGATTGACACCAGGTTCACACAACTTCGCAACCAGATGTCTATTCTACAGATGGCACAACAGGCTCTTCATGCCCAATAATTCCAGGAAGTGGCTACATGTTTTCGACAGGTCAGTTGCCAATGGCAGGAGACACAAACACTCAGTGACTCTGTGCGCAGTTTGGTAGACCAACGTCATTCGACATCTACGTCCCCTATACACCACCTTGAACGTAGATAGCGCTTTGCTGATTCCACGGTTTTTGAAAAAGTTGCAGTTTCCTTATGTGCATTTCTCGTTTTTGGTGGCTGGGGCTAAGCCTGGAACCCCAATTTGTATATATTTTTCATTGCCCACACCGTTCAGACCCGTTTGGTTCAAAACATGACGTCCCGTACTCGATCTCGAGACAGTCGCACTCCGCGAGGCTCCAATGATATCCAATATCAGATGGCTCAGTTTCCTTGTGGCACACATGACCCTTCTGAACGTGAACGCGTGTCCCGAGAAACTCATCCTGACAACATTGATTTTGAAGATCCTATGATTGCCCATTCGGAACAGGTGATACCCGAAAATTGGAAATCTGCTCACCAACGTACACAGACAGCCAGAGACATTCAACCCATACGGGAATGCCTCTACACCAAAGAAGAACCCTTTGATCCAAAAAGATCCTTGGCACCGACAGATCTCACAACTGCACAGAAGGGAATCGCCTTCCGAGGACACCACCACGTGCTGCATCACCACGACTTCCAGCATCTAGCCAATACTGTCACAGCCTTGAAGACCCTACAACTCAATCCATAGTACAGGATTTTCGCGATGTTCGCACCATCATACATGATTGGAGTCCAAGAAAGGTTTGGTTACTACAAGCCCTGAATCTATACCAATGCCGCCAGTATTGTCTGATGCCTTGTCACCAATGTGTTCAAGAACAAGATGGACTCACATACCATTGCCAACCGTGTGTTCGACCGCGAATTCCAGAACAACGTGAAGCATGTCTCCGACTTCATCACGAATGTCTATGTCCTCAGCATTTTTATCTACGCTCTCCTTGACATTGCAGTTGAAGAACACCTGAGAGTACATCCTCCGATCGCTGACCAGGAAATTCAGACAAGAAAAGAACTCTTGCTTCTACGGTGTTGTGGTGTAGGGCTAAGCCTAGAACCCTCTTGCCGTACTTGTGGTCTCGTTTTCATTGTTCTTGCTTCAGAGATGGCATAGGGCTAAGCCTAGAACCCTACCGTCATTGATTTTTCCGCAGCTCCCTTTGTTTTCAGTCTTTACGATCGCACGGTCCGTTCCAACATGTCCCGACGTGAAGACAGGAAGAGGAGATCACGCAGTCCATCCCGACACCATCGCCGAAGGAACAGCCGATCCAGATCCGCCAGGCATACTTCCCGTCGACAGGATAGATTTTCTCGCCAGGAACCTACCCATCTTGAACACACAATGGGAAGATCGAAGACCACTCGCGTGCCACTGGAAGCCTACCTCCGACATGTTGGACTACAACACTGTCTATGGGATGTCCTTACCCCGCAGAGTGATCAGCACCATGCGCCAATTGGAGCAGGAGAATGCCAGCCTTCGTGCTTCCCAGCTATCTCAAGTTGCCCCAGAAGAAGACGCCGCAGAATCACCTCGTGAAGAACCACCCCCGGCAGCAGGAACCACGGACGAATCAGGCGTGGACACACCGCGCCGGTTGCCTTCAGGACATTTTACTCTACATTCACCCTTACAGCCTCCATACCAACACCGCCAATCCTTCCAAGGTTGCCACTTTCACCCCAACACCACCAGCCAAACCAGAACAAACCCAACGCAAGCTCTCATTTGGATCTTCCACCCACCAGACCAAACAGATTGAAAGTATGCGAGTTGGGGCTTCTTTCAAGATTCTGGAGAAGGAAGGCCTTACCAGCCATCAAATCCAATCCATCAATGCCTGGATGAAAACCAAGATCCACGATGTCTCCGTCCATGGTAAACTCGACGACCTTGCCAAGAAACTCGATGAACAGATGGCACTCCTACCAATTGGCCAGACACCCAGTGTCAATCGATATCTCGCAGAATGGGGAATGGAACCAACAAAAGCATCCAAGTACAAACCCCGCGAGGCCATCAAACTCTTGTGCATCTTGCACGAGATCAGACAGTGACTATGTGGTCTATGCGCAAGTATCACCCAGTTACGCAGCAATACCTACTCAGCACAGGCTAGGCATTTGCTCCACCACCTATGCCGATGGTTGTCCCTAGGCAGAGTACCCCTTTTCCATCAGACCGACGCCTTCTTTTTATACCGGTTTGTGCACCTGGAACATTTTGCAGCCAGCCTGAGTCTATTGCAGCCAATCAACCGTGCGCCCAATTCGAGACACTTTGACCATCTGGTCAGTCTCGGCATCGATCCTGGGATCAGTTTTGACCAATTCCACACTCCCAGCCAAATTTATGCCAGATTACCACTTGACCGCGACCAACCCATGTGGTATCTACCATCCACTCTCCATTGTACCGTGAACAGTCCCGCATTCGCAAATACACAGTCAGTTGGAACGTGGCATTGACGCCTTCGCATTGAGGATTTGGCATGCCAGAAAGAATTTCTATCAATATTTCATTTGTCCACTCCGCTATGTTGCAGAACAGCGAGAACTCCGAGCCTACGAACTGGAGACCATCAAGCTGTTCAAACCAAAACTCAATCATCCACACTGCAACGCCATTCTCAAGAAACTTCGTATCCATGTGCAACAATACACTCTACCTTCCACTACACTTGGATTGCTTGGCAACACCGCCATTCAGAAATACTATAACACCACCCTTCCCAACGACCAGTGCAACCTCACCCTCCTACACTCCAGACCAGCGGACCTCTACAACCTACTCTACCAACTTTGCAGCAACACAAAGGCCAAATATGATGTGGCACGGTTGCTTAGATCCAACCAGACATCCTTGGCGCTCCTGTACCTTCTCTTCCGGTATTGTGGACAACTGGATGAACCTCACCGAACACAAGCCACCTCATTGGTTACCAAAGCCTTACAATTCCAAGGAGGACATCCGCCACCAGCCAACATACCAATCCAACTCCATTCCTTATGTATAGATCATCGAGATGAACACAGACGATGGCTCCGAGAGTTCTTACAAGACCATTCCAGCCTTTTCCCATGGTTTCACATGCCGACAACATCAGTCGTTTTCATCAAGAACCCGACATGGAAACCCAGAGTTCACAATTTCCACCGTTTCCTTCGTGAATGGGATCCAGAACTCCACCCTGAAGGAATTTTCCTTTCAATGGGTGTCTGAACTATTGGGTGCCTCATGCTTTGAATATCATCTTCATCATCATGATGTGTGACATCCATTGTGTTATTCTGGCACAATCAATGCCACGGGCTGACATCTTAGATGTTAGCCAGAGGGCATGAGATGTGATGGAAGCTTCAAGATGCCAGGCTTCACTGTCAAGCCATATGTTTCACGATAACTTGACAAACCTTTGGGTTTCAATGCGCTCGAAGAAAATATATTATATATTATACATGTTTTTTACACAGGATTTCCACAACCTTGGAAAATCCCTAAACTGTTTTGCAGGAGATCAGAAATAGGAACACGTTTTCAAGTGTTTTCATGTCAGCACCAACTTTTGTATTTTTTGTTATGACACAAAGTTTGTTTTTTCTCGCACATATTGAATTTGGGGTTCTACAGCCGGTGTTTGCTCAAACATCAATGGCGGTTGTTTTTGCTTCTGTGGACGAGTTTTCAGAATCAGAGCTGCGGCCTCAGCTACTGTTTGTTTTTCGATTTGGACAAAAATCATGGAGCAGTTTTTTCTCCAAGGCCAGAATCCATGCCAGTTATGAAAGCTATGAAAGCTATGAAAGTCGCGCCCATGAAAGGCTACGAAAGCAAAGAAGGTGATGAAAGTCGCGCCCATGAAAGCTGTGAAAGCAAAGAAGGTGATGAAGGTCCAAGCGAAACCTTTGAAAGCAAAAAAGACGATCAGAAAACGACCAGCGAAGGCGTGCTTCCTCACTTGGTAACATTATGTAGCATTTGAAACATGTTTTCTTCTGATTTGCATTCCTTGCCTGTTTTGTAGGCTTCAAAGCCCCGAAAGCCGCACGGGAAGCCATCAGCCCGTAGAACTGGTCCACTTTCTCCCGATGGTGACTACTTTCAAAAGGTTTGCTTCAGCAGTCTGTCAAATGAGGTGCTTCCAGGGCGCGCTACATGCTTTGATGGGAGCACGCTCTTCCCGTGGCGGGCAGCGCTGCCCAAGGCGGATCCATTGAACTTGAAGGTGGTCAGGAACTTAGGTATGTGGTTTCGCCCAAACTTGGAAAATCTTAGACGTGTGGGTTTCACACTTTGGATTTGGCTGCAGGTTTCCAGCAGGACAAACAGTGGACACAAGGAGAACGGTGCTGCCTATTTCGCGGGGGAGCGGGTTTTCTCTTCTTGGAGCACAATCCGTCCAAACCACATACTTTCTGAGTCTTTGGATTGAAGTTGTTGGTTCACTGCTGGCTAGCTGGCTGAGGCTGTTTTTCGGGAACTTACCAAGCTTGCGAAGAACCTTCGCAACGCGGAATCTCAGTCGTCGCCCCAGGGCCCAGATTCCAGGCGGAAGTTTTTTCACTATCCATCCTTTGGCGCTTCTGATGCGAAGCCTGCTCTGCTTCTGAACTAGCGCTCCGTTTTGGTGGGGAGGAGGCTTTGTCTTGGGGTGTGTCAAGCTTGAAGAATTGCCACAGCTTCTGCTCCACCAATTCTAGCCGTTTCTTCGCCACTGACATGGTAGCGTGCAGTTCACTCATCGCAGCCAGCAGCTCTATACGAGCATCGCCATGGTCCATGACGCCAGCAGAAATTGACCGCAGTATGACTATCGCAGGCTCTAACTTCTGAACCTTGCGAGCTACAATGACATGCATCTCCATGCTGCAAGCAGCAGGAAACTTCTACTTTGCCATGCATCTCCAGCAAGCATTTTCTACTTAGCTTTGCATCTCCAGCATGACACCTCATGCAGAATGTGACAGCATCACTGTTCTTACCATCCATGAATGTCGAATGAAAGGCCCAAGACTATCAAAGTGTGACAGCGCAGCAAGTCGATGGAGGCAACACCATCCATCATCAAGTCAAGACAATAAAAACAAATCATCCATACAGTGCAAATGTAACATCGTGTGATTCTTTTTCAGGCACCAATTTCATAATCTCGTCAGCTGCAACAGTGACCCATCCATGCTTGAGATCCAGGGCACTCAACATGAAACACATGAAGTTTTTTTTCCTAACCAAGACTGAAATCAAATTCAAAATGTCACGCGTCACCCCTGGGTCTCTTCGTCCCATGCTTCGTCCAGATTTTTTTCTGGCACTGGGCTGTTCATTGTTGCGCACAAGCTTCGCAGTTTGCGCCATAGTTATGACAGTTGTGTCAATCAAGTGCGCTGTCACTTGCTTTTTGAGGGAACTGTTTGTGGGAATACAAGTTTTCTCAAACTTCTTTTGAAACACCGCACGACCGGACATCTGCAACACGTCAACTGACACTTTATTGACATCTTCACGGACCCAAACTGTCAATATTGAAAATATTGGTGGTGGACCTACCTCTCGGATCTCCATGTTCGCATTTGCGCTGAAACAAAAGTAGAACCACCTATCCTCAGTCTTGCTGACAAACTTGAAGTCATCGCCTTTGTAGTGGAACGCGTCGTTATGTGCGACCCTGCGCAAGCACACGTGTTAAATGTGGACCCATGGATTTTTGAACCTTTGAACATGACACCAGGTATACAAACATGTTCTTGTGAAGGCGTTTTTCAACGGCCATGCAACCATGTAAACAAGTTCTTGTGAAGGCGTTTTACAACAGCCCTGCAAAGACACACTTGGCTCAAAGTCCTAGATTTCATGAAGCCATGCGAATGCACTAGTTTCGAGACTGCTTCGCCTGAAGTGTGACCATTCATCAAGTTCACGCCATCCGTCAAAAACAGCATCTTCTCCATCTTGGTAGATGACGAACTCATGACTGCCGTTCTTCATCTCTTGACGCCATGTAAGAAGGTCAAAAGTACAATGCCTAAGGCGTTCAACAGCCATCAGACCTATTGCGAATCACTGTTTGAGTCACACGTCTCCGCAAGTGAAAAAAACATTCAGGTCGATGGCCATGACATCATGTGATTGAAGATGTACTGGCACATGTGAAATGAAATCATCATCCTGAAGACCAACATGTTGGATATCCAGCCTTGACAGGCTGGCTCACTTTTAGCCAGTTCCAGAGGGACCCTTGTGTTTTTCCATGATTTTGTTTGTGTTTGTTTCTTGTTTTTTTGATGTTTTTTGTGTGTGTTTTGTTGTATATGTTTCCTTGTTTTTGTTTGTTGTTTGTGTTCTATTGTTGTGTTGTTTCTGTGTTTGTCTGTGTTTTCTTGTTTTGTTTGTTGTTTTTTGTTTCCTTGTGTTTTTCCATGTTTCCTTGTGTTTTTCTTCTTTTTCTTTATTTTTCTCTGCTGTCTGTTTTTGTTTTACTTGTTGTTTTTCTTGTTTTTCTTTGATATTTTCTGGGTTTCTTGTTGTTTTTGTTTTTCTGTGAGCAAAAAACCTATGACAATCACAATCACAACAGGCCTCCCCATCCTCATTTGAATTGCCTCAAGGTGGGGGCAGATTCCACCTGCATATCCAGCAAGCACAAAAGCCCATGAGTCTTGCTATCATATCCACCCATGCAAAAGCATGGGGGAACGTTGGCCCCAAGCACCCGGCCAACGGTGCAACCCATGCATGATAGAACATTACATGCTGGGTCCACACATACTCCTGAAGTATTTTTTTGTCAGATACAATGGCGCCCCAAGCAAAAACAGACAAACGCAGGAAAAACAAAACAAAGCAAACACCATCCCCACAAAAAAACAGAAAAAACACTACAAAACAAACCAAAGAGCAAACAAACACAGAAAAAACATTGCATGTTTGATTCGAAATGTTGTTGCGCATGGTTTTCTTTTTGGAATTGTAGATATGGTTCACTTCGACTTAAACTTCACTATCCCTTGGCTCAAGACTTTAGATATTTGATTGGCCCATGCCACTTCCAGCCCCCAGGCTCAACAGTAAAAGTGGAGAATTTTCAAATGAAACACATGAAAATCAGTGGTACCTTGTCACAGGACACTCACAGAAAGCACAACTAAATAACTACCAGGTCTTGGACTTCCAAGACCTGGCCAAGTCTTGGATTGCCAAGACTTGGTTCTATATATACACATTTTGACGTTGGGTATCTGATATATTTGGCTCCAAGTCACGATGCATTGATACATATTTTCCATGTGTTGTCTTTGGTGTATCATTTAATTCGGCTCCAAGTTATGCCTTTTTGACTGCACAGCGCATGTTCACTTTGAGTTGCAGACCAAGGCCTCAGTCAACAACAGCAAGCAACCGGCAATAGGTTTGGCAGTGCTTTGCGGCTAAAGCCTGAAGTTACCCATGATTTTCCAATAAATGTGTCTTCATAGATTTTCTACCAATGCTATTGCTGCAAGAAATTTTGTCTACGTTTGCCATACTACATGCTTGCCATCTTCAGGTGAGAGCCTCCACAAATGGTGCCATGGAGGTGGTGATGGCTGAAAATGCGGCGGTGATGCAATCTGCTAGATGGCAGATTGCGTCATCCCCACCTTTTCAGCTAGCACCATCTTCTCAGCAGGGATCCACATGCCTCAGCGCATAGTATTGTATAAACAGTTCTTACGCCAAGAATCTGACCACTTAAAAGACATGAGTAGTGGTGCAAGTTTTCCTTCACAAAGATTTGCTGCTATTTTGAGCCACGTACCTGTGCGTATTTGAAGGGGTTTCTGTTTTCCAAACCTAGCGAAGTAATGTTCTAACCCTACTTATACCCTTAAGATTACTTCGCTAGAATTGCCCAAAGAATGGCAAACACGGACAACACGTCTTCTTGCTTTTTGATTTCTTGCGACATGTGAAAAAAGGTTTGATAAAATGCGCGCAGCGTCTCCCCGCTGCGCACGGCGGTGCCCAACTTCTAGCACCTCCCTTCACACTGCCCTGGCACTGCCCTGGCCACTCCTAGAAGCAGTTTTCAGCTTATACGGGGCAGTTGATCAGCCTATCTGGGGCAGCAAAATGTTCATTTATCGTAAAATTTTCCTGACTACTATCATTGCTGCCAAGACTTTAGATAGTAACGGTAACACGCGCATGAGGTCCGTCTGTCTTGCTGGCACAGTCCTAGGACCACTAGCCATGAGCTTCTTTAGGCATGGCGCACAAGTGCAACAATTCATTTTAAAGCTTAGGCCTGAAGAACAGTCTTTTTTTTACAGAGCCACACATGGCCACATTTGGTCTTCTATGATATTTGTATATCATGTAGAAAAGAACTCAATAAGAATTTGACGATGATCGATGTTCTATATGTACTTTGATTGAATATTTTTCAAAACTAAGGTCCAAAATTTTGGTATTGAGCATATTTAGTGATGCAGTTTTGAATAAGAAGACACAAATAGAAATTAGAAGGTGTTTCACATGTGAAAGCCAGTAGTTAGAGTTGATGAAGTGGTGGAAATGACCAAATTTGATTTGGCATGGACATGTATGTACATGGTGGCCACTTAAAATCAGTTGAACAAAAAAATTAACCAACGGCGGCCTCGTAGCCGCTGTTCATGTGTTTGACCAACGGCGGCCTCGTAGTCGCTGTTCAATGTTTGATTAACGGCGGCACTTCTGGCCGCTGTTCCATGCCTTGATTGTAGACGGCGGCGCTCTTGGCCGCTGTGCTTGGCTTGTTGAGTGTTTTTTAATGTTGATCTTTAGTCACGAAGGGAAGAATTATAGGGAAGATTGTTGCACAAGAGTGGCAAGAGGCCTTGGGGGGGAGATGTGCTGGGGAGATTTTGTGAACAAGTGTTGGGCAAAGTGTTGTAGAGAAGTGTTGTAGACAAACGTGCTGGTAGTGTTTTTGTAGAGAATTGAAATGTTGAGACTAGTGTTGTAGAGAGGTGTTGGGAGGAGTGCTTGGAGGCAGTGGCCTCAATGCTCCAAGAGCTTCAAATTTTCAAGTTCAATGAACTGATCACAAGGAGCAAAATCTTGCACCTGCAATTCATGCTGATTTTGACTTGGGATTCCTTGGCCTCAGTCCAGGTGGCCTGAAAAAACACTGACACAATGGCCCAGGCTAATATAGAAACGTTGCACTTTGTTCCTTTTCCCCTGGCGCTTTTATTGGCAGTCAAAAAATCTCGCCACATGACTGCTAACATGGAATAATATAGCATAGTCCGATCAACTGGCTCACTGGCTCCGCTGCGGCGTTGGATTTGCAACCATGCGGAGACTCCCCTTTTGAAGTTATACAAGTTTACAGATTTAGCTAAGATGTATGGAAGTTAGAACACTTATGTTGGAAGTTAACATGAGTTATCTTAACACCTTAGCAAAAGTTATGTTAAGTTGGATAAGTAAGTTGCTAACTCAAGATAACTTTAGATAAGTTTTGATAACTTTTTGGTAACTTTTGATAACTTTTGATAATTTTCGATAACTTTTTGTAACTGTTTAGAAGTCTGGTCTAACATGGCGTGTTCTCCGAATGTCTGGCAAGATGTTTTCAAGGACATGAAGCTTTGTTCAACCTTTTCAGATTGTTAAAATGTCTTGTTGACAAGTGAGTTTCTTCACTTGCGGGAAGATGTTTTCTGGTATTTGAAATAGGATCAATATGAATTCTTTTCAGGATCAATTTCAGAAATACTCAACGACATCCTTTTCAGGATCCATCTTTTCAGAAATATGAAACGACATCCTTTTCAGGATCAATCTTTTCAGAAACATTAAAAGACATCCTTTTCAGGATCAATCTTTTCAGAAAAATACAAAAACATCCTTTTCAGGAACTATCTTTTCAGACATATATCCTTTTCAAAATCTTTATTTTTTTCAAATCGTGATTGCAAACTTTATAAATCCTTTGCAGGAACGGTCGTGGTTTCCGATTCATCTTTTCAGATAATGCTTTTTTCAGAGCAAACAATCATTATGCGTGCCATCTGGTAAAGGCCTTTTTTCAGGACCCCTGGCTTCGATCAGCGCGAAAACTCTTACCAAATTGTGAGCAAAGAAGCATCTGTAAGCAACCAATGCATTGGTTTGTATATGGATGTGTCCGGCCATTCCAAGTAACGCAAGCCTTGCGGATCTCGATGCCATTCCACAAGTCCAAAGCCAATTATTCGACTTGAATTGTATGGCTCGACCAAAATCTTAATGTTATTCTCTCTTTGTTCGAAGCATTGGATACGAGCTGCCCAAGCCAATTCAGTTTGGATTATAACATCATGAGCCTTCCACGTCATAAAATTGTGCTTCAAAGAAACACTTCGCCAATGGTTTTCAGAAATTTTCTTGGGCTCGACCAAGGTAATTTTGCCAATATTACTGCTTTGCTTTTCTAATTCCAAGACTTGATTTTGCAGCAATTGGCTAAGAATACGCTCTTCAAACGCTTCTAAATTTTGACCGGACGACTCAACTTCTCTCTTGAACAGCTGATGTTTTCGTTCTTGAGTTTTGGTGTCCAAGCAACATTTGAATCTGGACCATTGATCTGCAGCATGTAGGGAATAGTGATGTAGGCCGTGCTTTGTCGCGTCCATATGCAATCAAGAATTGATGGTAATGCTGTTTTTGCTTCGACTTTAAGCAATCACGAAACATAGCATTTCCACTGCAAATCAATGCGACCAATGCATAGAGTCGTTCACAAAGCAACCGGAAAGACTCACATTGTACAGATAAGCGGTCCCAACGTTCTGTGCCATGAAAATGTAACATCAACCACAAATGAAGTAATGGCAACATCATCATATGTTGCGATCCAGATGCTTTCCATCCAATGTTACCACCGAAATAGGGCTCCGTCAGCAAACGTTTTCGTGATGGGATCGAAGAAGGATGAGAGGAACAGACCTTCACGGCGACTGCCGCTTGAATATCTTCCCAGGACAGACCATCTGCCCGAAGAGAATCAACGAACAGTGCGACTTCCACCGGTGCAATGCCGCCTGCGTTCCAAAAACAATGCAACAAATCGAATGTGGCTGTAGATGGCAAAATGTCATTTCGCAGATCGCGTTGAGCCAGAACACTGGTTGGGCTATGAGTGAAGCCCATATTGGTTTGCAACTCGGCAAACATCTTCTTGTTCAAGAGAGGTTGTTGAGTTGCTAAATGGTCTACAGCTTCCCACGCGTCCTGATCCCGCAGTTCTACAAATTCGTCAATGTCAACACAACATATATCCCGGAAGTAGTTTGACCCATCCAAGCTCAAACTGGATCCGGTAACTTTTGACACGCAATTTTTGCACTTCATACATGGTCTTCTTCCAGAAGCTCCCTTCACAGACCACATGGCATGCATTGCACTTTCATCCATAATGCATCCACTTAATCGTATTGGAAAGAACCTCACGGATCCATCAGCAAGTGTAATTCCTTCTCCTGCGAAGCTTTTTTTCCAAGATTGAAATATTTTCGCAATGCATTCAATGAGTCCTCCAGAAACGCTTTTTATGACTTGCATTCTGAGCAATGCGATTGGCAACCACATCAGTTCACTGTATAGCACAGGTCTCCATTCTAGGAAAGATATGTAGAAGGCGACACTGCGTCTAGCATTGTCGGGATGTAATGGGTTACCAGGCACGATTTCATCGTGATACAAAAGTAATTGGAGAGGTTCCCCTTCTGTTCTCCAATTCAAAAGATGGATAAAATTATCATCGTTGTCAATGAAAAATTGTAGCGCTGCATGTGGAGTCAGCGTGCACCAGCGAAACTCATCACCAGAGTCACATGGTAAGGTAATGACGCTGCAATACTTGTCTTTCCAATGCCCACGTATGCGGCGTAATCTTTTGCGGAAATTCTGACGTGTCAAAGAATTATCAAGTAAGTCATGTTCATGTAGTGTTTCGATTACATCGAGGACAGTTCCAGCATTAGCTCCTCGTTTCCTACATGCACTTGTTGCCGCATCGCGCAAACGACCATCAACATCTCGTTTGAGATGTGATTGTTTCATTCACAAAAATATGCGATTCCATTATGCCATCAAGATTTGATTGTAATGTTGTTTTTGCTTCCAATAACGAAACATGGTATGTCCGGTGTAAATCTGATATTGTTTTTTCTTCATTAGATAATTGTTTTGAACATATTTTTCAAAACAGAATGGTTCGTTTTGTTTCGATCATCTAAAGTCATGATCAAAAATTTTATCTTTCTCACAGCGTCGTTTTGTGGACCTCTACATCCTCTGCTGTTTCTTTTATTATAAGAATCAGATCTTTTCAAAAAAATCATCACCAGATCCAAAGAAAAGAAAGCTGCAGTCAAACATTTGTTGAAACACTAATATTTATTTGCGTTTCCAAAATTACTGTACATGTTTGTATGTCTACTAGGTTCGTTCCACTATATAACTTTCCCACAAATGAATTTAAAACAAAATCCCTTTCGGGAATTGTCATTTCTGACTGTGTTTCTTTCGGAACAAAGTCATACGTTGACTATAAACCTTTCGGTAAATCTTGTCTTTGTTGCATTATTTACATTATTTGTTCTCTTTCGGGAATTGTCATCACTGACTCGGTCTCTTTCGGAACAAGCTACCTCAATGACAATATACCGTTTCGGTATGTAACCTCGCGGTTTTTTTTCAAATATGTCAGTGATCCTTTTTTTTCCCGCATTCCCAAGCGACACAGCTTTGCTTCCTACTTGGTGTCCTTCTTTTCCGCAGGCTTTGCCCTTGGTGCGACATGATACAACACATCTTTAAAGCACCCGTTAGTGCGTTGGAGGGCTCCTAAGCATTCAGTCATGCGAGTATGATCCGTCTCATTGTCCACAGCGGCTGCAACCAGGTCTTCCGTGGCCTCTATGCATTCTTGCAAGATTCCCTGCGCATTCTTGAGGGTGTTTTTGTCACTGGTAGCATCGATGGAGGAGCGATGCTTCTGTGACAAACTCATCAATTGCATTGCTTCTTTCAAGGCAGTTGAAATGTTCTTCCTGATGCCCCGCATGGCTGCAACCCAATTGATCTTCACCTCAGGGCCATTGGTCACAGCTGCTGTCGGTGCCGACGTAGTTGCTGCTGTTTTCTTGACTCTTTCCATGCCAACAGCTGTAGATCGCAAGGTGGTAGCTTCTTTGTGAGAGTTGGCTACTTCATCTTTCATTTTTTCCACACGGTACTGCTTGACATCCTCCGCTGCAAGCTCTGGATTTTCATGGTCGCGCACAGGCAAGTTCTTGATGACCAATTGTAGGTGAGGATCATCCAAGGCCATGCCTTCACGCTGAGCGATTTGTTTGAGCGTCATCCAGCGACCAGTAGTTGTGGAACTTTCTGTCTTACTAAACTCGGTCTCCTGCGCCACTTCAAACCGGAAACTAAGAGTCCGGTCTTCAATGTATTTGTTCAAGATTTCCCTTTTCTTTTCAGTCGTACCTTCACTGTAAGCTTTGCTCAGTTCATCGATACCTTCTTGACCTTGTCTTGCCTTCAAGGCACTCTTAAGCTTCTTGATCTCTGCCGTGGGCAAGGGATTTTTGGACTTAGGAGGCATGAGTCCAATACAATGCGCTTGTTGCTGTGCCAAGACTGCTGCTTGAGGAATGGATTTGTGTAATGCAATTCTGTAGAAACAATTATGTATCACTCGGGATGTACGAAGAGGTAGGTGTATCTAGTCAAACTTTCTTTTCGTACTCTATGATTGGTGTTGTATTTTCCATTATTTGTATGTTGAAAAAATCTTGTTTCTTTTAGTAATCCTTTTCAGGAGCTGAAGTTTCCGACTCAACTTTGATTGTATGCTGTTTTATTCTTTATTTGATAGTGCCTTTACAAAGTTAGTATTAAGAACCAGTGTATTGTCATTTTTCTTTCTATCGTTCATTCTAAGATCGACCATAGTTCAGAAAAGTTTTTTTGGTTATGAAAATTATTTATTTTTTTATGCATAATTTGGACTAAAGACATTCTTAGGTTTTTCCAAAATAATTGTTAGTTTAGTTGAGTTATAATCTATACCTAAGATTTTTCCTTCGTTTGACAAGTGAAAGAAAATAGATTAGCTATATTTCAGCCAAGAGATTGTTTTATTATAAAGATGTTTTTTATAATATAGCCATAGTTCAGACCAGAGACCTTTTTCTTTTTAAAGGCAATTGTCTATAGTGCAGCCATAGTTCAGAGAGAGGCACCTGCATAGTTCAGACCAGGGACCTTCATAGTTCAGACCAAGGACCTTCATAGTTCAGACCAGGGACCTTCATAGTTCAGACCAAGGACCTTCATAGTTCAGACCAGGGGCCTTCATAGTTCAGACCAGGGGCCTTCATAGTTCAGACTAAAGACCTTTTTCCTTTGAAAAGTAATTGTCTATAGTTCAGACATAGTTCAGACCATAGACCTTCATAGTTCAGACCAGAGACCTTCATAGTTCAGACCAGGAACCTTCATAGTTCAGATCAGGAACCTTCATAGTTCAGACCAGAGATCTTCATAGTTCAGACCAGGAACCTTCATAGTTCAGACCAGGAACCTTCATAGTTCAGACCAGGGGCCTTCATAGTTCATACCAGAGACCTTTTTCATGTTGCCTGGATCATTATGTATATATGTTCACATTTTTTGAAGAGGCTTTTGGAATCACAATAAAGTTCCTTTAAATTCAATAATATTACAGCAATGCATATGATTTATTTCTGTCCGTCCACCCTCTCACGAAAAAAATATATTATTTCAATAATCATCTTGTCAAATTATATTCTTCTCAGGAACTGTTTTTTCAGACTATATCCTTCTCAGGAACTGTCTTTTCAGACTATATCCTTCTCAGGAATTGTCTTTTCAGACTATACCCTTTTCAGGAATTGTCTTTTCAGACTATATCATTCTCATGAATTATCTGTCCAAACTATATCCTTTTCAGGAATTGTCTTCTCAGACTATATCATTCGCATGAATCGTTTTTTTCAGTCATTTCCTTTTCAAGATATAATGCAAAAAAAATCAAACAAGAAATCTCGCTCATTTTGCCACACCACCAAGATTCTGCGGTCAAATTTCAGGATCCAGAGGATATGTGCGATTTGTTTGATCGCCTCCAAAGGATCCAACACTTGCATGCGCACGTGCAGATGCGCCATACTGGTTGGCATCGGCAGGAACTCCAAAAGTTCCAGGCATACGTTCTGCTGCGGTTGACGTACCAGAATTCGCAGAGAATCCAAAGGTTCCAGGCATACCTTGCGGTGTGCCAGTTGAAGCACCATGTGTAGAGAATCCAAAACTTCCAGGCGCACCTGCAGATGCGGACTCGGATCCTGTGCGTTGCAACTGATCCATCCATGCCTTGATTTCGTGGGCGTGCCATGGCCCATGTTCTTTCCTCCATTCTTCCGCTTGTTCTTTTTTGACTTGTTCCAAGTCCTGCGACATCCTAGAATGCCAGGCGCCGTACGTTTCCCCCGGCTGCGGTGTGGGAATGGAAGAGCCACATGCTAATCTACGGTGAAGGTGCCGAAGAAGGTCACGGTCTAACCGTGCCTGGGGCTTATACGGATGCGACATCTTGCTTGAACCTGTAAAAAGTTGTCGGAAAGAAGAAACCTTGCCCTGTCTCTCATTGCAACTTTACAAATGCAACCGTGGATTTTTCCATTTGTAAATTTATTAAGTCTTTTCAGACATTACCTGTTTCAGGTATCCTTTGCAGGATCTTTCCCAAAAAACAAAACTAGGGGAAAAACAACTTTCAGACACCACCTTTTCCAGGTGTATCCTTTACAGGATCTTTCCCAAAAAACAGAACTACTGATTTTTGAGTCTTTTCGGACATGAACTGTTTCAGGCATCCTTTGCAGAATCGTTTCCAAAAAAACATTGGGGGAAAAAGTCAGTCTTTTCAAACACTACCTTTCAAACATTGGGGGAAAAGCCTTTCCCAAAAAACATCACTAACGAATATCATCGCATATTTTTTTCGTGAGTTAATGGACGGACATAAAAATTATGCACTGCTATAGTACTATGGAATTCACAGGAATATTACTGTGATTCCAAAAGCCCCGTCAGAAATTGTGAACATACATGATGTCCAGACAAGGCCGAATAGCGATCATTATGAAATGATCGCAGGAGATCCCGCAACCACTTTCGACGTTCTTCTACTGGTAAGTCAGGAAGGCATGACTCTACAAGAGCTTTCAGATTTTGAAGCTGCAGATCACTTGACATAGGCTGCTTTGGAGGACTGGGTTCACGAAAAGTCTCTTGTCGGAAGCCACAACGATGCCCATGCACGATGCCATTTGAATGCTTGCATTGGCTGCAGCAATAACGATGGCTACCAAAGGCTACGCGGTTGCATCCCGGAGTCTGACATACGGTCGAGCTCGCATTCTCTGCTGCTGGACGTTTGTGCGCCATAGGTTTCCTTGATTCGAGCCTTCCCATCCTGCAGTCAAAACTACTGTGTTGGAATCAGAAGCATGCGTTGTATGGGCGTATACATCCTTTTCAAGAATTATCTTTTCAGATTTTATCCTTTTCAGGAATTGTCTTTTCAGACCTTATCCCTTATCCTTTTCAGGAATTGTCTTTTCAGACTTTATCCTTTTCAGGAATTATCTTTCCAGATTTTATCCTTTTCAGGACTTATCTTATCAAAATAGATCCTTCTCAGGAAGTAGCTTTTCAGATAAAAAAGTTAGTCAGAGAATTTTTTTCAAATCATTTCCTTGCAGGAAATACTAATTACAAGACTTTCAGAGCACACACTCAATAAATGTCTCTCTTTGTTCGAAGCATTGGATCACATAAAAGCTGGAGTGTGAAGTTCTAAATTACAACAATGCAACTATTCGATTGGTGCAACAGGCCGCATAGCGAATTCAGGCCATATGCGATCAATGGCACCATTTGGACTTCAAATAGAAAAACCTCGCAATGACCAACAGGAGCGGGTACAGTAAGGTCGATTCCGACAACGACCGCATCCAAACTCATGCTTTTTCAGCAAAGACAACGGTACACCTGCTTTGCGGCGCACCTTGAAATCTTCCTCCTTTTGTTTCTCTTTGCTTTTGACCACTGTGCTGGATTGTTTTTTGTTTTTTTTCTGCGAAACCTTTCCTTTTTTGAACTTCGCTTTCTCAGTGTCAGTCTTGGTAGGCTTCTGTTTTTTTTGAACAGCGCTATGTTCCTTAGACGTATCTTGTTCTTCAGCCGCCTTCACTTCCGGATCTTCCTCAGAAATTTCTTGGTTTCTCTTCTTAGCTTCCTGCCATTGCTGCTGCAACATCGCAGCAGCAGAAACCACCGTTTGCGGTTCTGGCTTTTTTCCAAGGCCAGCATCACTAGTGGGAGCTTCTGCTGATTGCTGTGGCGGCGTTTTCGCAGCACATTCATTCTGAAGAGAAGCTGCACATGGAGCGGCTAACGGCAAAGGACATGGAATGCTTGGCGGCAGCTGCTGCGCTGAGGTAATTGCTGGCAATGCTGCTCGCGCAACTTGAGGCGATGGAATATGCAAACCATTCATCAAAAGTGCTAAGGTATCAGAGCCTCGGTGAGGTTTCTTCACTTCCAGCAAATTTTTGTTGGTACTTCGCATGGGGATTGTGACTGCACGGGCAGCAACCTGAGATATGGAAAGCGGGCACTGACCAATCGCTTCCTCGCCGAGTGCTTTGTGAAGCCATTGTGGATCCAGTTGCTGAGGCTGCGTAGGCAGTTTCTCAACCTGCGGGAGGCCATCTGCAGGAGGAGCCACGCTAATGGTTGCCCTGATCTCTTTCTTGACCAAAAGAAACAGCTGATGCAATTGCTGTGGGTCCAAAGCGGAATGCGACTCAAGATCACGACCACCAGGACAAGCCAAAAGTACAGAAGTAATCATTTGACTGGTCGACTCGCTGGGAGTCCTCAATCCAAGCTTGCTAGCAAAGCAACCGATCAGATTCGCTTTGGCTTGAAAAGTCAAACTCCGATCCATGAGCTGGCTCCACACACTGTCAGGGAAGTGCAAAATCACATTGGTGTAGTCTTGCATGATTTGCCTGGACAAGAACGCAGAACGCGTAGCCACACCATTCTGCACCGCAGATGCTAAAGCATCTTTTTCTTCTTGTGACCAAATTCCTTGGCGCTGCAAAAGGTTTAACACTTCTGCGGCCTCTGTCACATTCCAAGTATGACGAGCAAATTGGCAGGTTAAAAACCTTATGTGATTGCCTTTTGCTTCACTGAGACCAGCAAAATTGCCGGCTGTTTCCAAGTAACGCCCAACGGCTTCAAGAGAAGCCAAAGCTTGGCTCATGGCTGCTATTTACAGTCAAACCTATGTGATACGTTCTATTTGAGAAAAAAGGCATTGTAGCAGCATGGAACCAGTGAAAAAAGAATTCAAGATCACAATTCAAAAATTGTCTTGTCAGAACAGAAAGATTTTTATCCTTTTCAGGAATTTTCTTTTTCAGATATTGTCTTTGTCAGGACATGAAGATTTTTTTATCCTTCTCAGGAATTATCTTTTTCAGATATTGTCTTTGTCAAGACTTGAAGATTTTTTTATCCTTTTCAGGAATTATCTTTTTCAGATATTGTCTTTTCCGACCCTGTAAAATGCGTCTCCCAGCCGTTGACCCATACCGTCCGTTTTTTTTTCACCTCCGTAACTTTTGGTCACTCACTTTGCTTTCTTAGCTGACGGCTCAAGTTCTTCTTTGGTCTTACCAGACTTGCGCTTCTTTGGCTCCGAGTCAGTCGCTGGTGCTGTTGCTTTCGTGTCCTCCAACTTCTGTGTCTGCTTCGGAACTTTCTTTTCACCGTCGCCTCCTGTGGTAGCAGCTTGTGGTTGGGCTGGAACTTCTTCTGGTGCTTTTGCCATAGAACGCCCCATGTCCAACAGAGGAGACGCAGCTGCAGCCAGCGCCAACATCAGCGAGTCGAGAGACGCCATGCACTACTAAGTGACTGACCCAATCTCACTTTCGTGGTTGCTTGAAGCTTTAGTATTGCCAACAAAACAACTCACCTAAAACCTTTCTGAATCCATTCAATGATCATGTCAACCTTGTTGGCCATTGGATTCAGTATCCCTTTCGGGACTTGTCTTTTCAGACTACAAACCTTTCGGTATCTGTCGTTGCCAGAATGTCTTGCATCATTGAGATGAGTTTTGATAACTTTTGATAACTTTTGATAACTTTTCATAACTTTTTCATAACTCTTCATAAGTTATGTTAACTTTCCCTAAATAGTTTTGTTAACTTGTCTAACTAGTTAGCAAAAGTTATGTTAAAGATAAGACACTTAGCATAACTTCTTTAAATACATAAAAGTTGGACAAATACTTATAACTTCGCCTATGCCGCTAGTCAAAGTTATAACTAAGTTATCCAAACATACAGAACTTGACAGACTTGTAAATGCTTTATAGACAGTTTGTACGTGGTTTGTAGACACGATAGAAGTCTTCTAAGTTTGTAAACTTGTATAACTTCAAAAGGGGAGTCTCCGTATTGCACGGTTCGAAATCACTCAGCAAAGGGCCAACCGCATCGTGGTCACGATACACGCACATCTCGCACTTCTCTGGCTGGCTTCGATTCCACTCTGCAAAGCAACCCAACCGCTCTGTTGAATGGTCATGCCAACTTCTCTCTGCAGCATGCGTCCTGGCCATGCCTTTGCTACCTTGTGTGGGCTTATGTAGATGTCACTGCCGTTTTGAACAAAAACTTGCAAGTG
>OMLO01000550.1_pt1 | contig 24917 bp, 12 predicted proteins | sample 1674811 | NCBI WGS metagenome assembly OMLO01 (sample SAMN06265003, study PRJEB25207) | coral metagenome | isolation source: Coral host | place: Mexico:La Bocana,Puerto Morelos, Mexico | collected 2008-11-13
GTTCCTTTTGTGATGCACATTTGTGGTGCCAAGTGTCAAAAACACTGCTTTAATATTTCCAGAGATATTTTTTATTCGGTATTTTACCATTTTTTAGTTGTACACCAAATGACGTCATCACTGATCTAATTTGCATAATAGAAAAATGTCAATATCTCTGAAAGGAAAAAAGATTTTTCAAAACAAAAAACGCCATTCTCCTGTATTTTGAAAGGTCTTTCAAATAAGCAGAAAAAAATTTTCATGTCATATACACTTTAAGAAGGTATATGAAAGGGGTGCCTTTTTCCAATAAAAGGTATACGAAAGGGATGCGTTTTCTGAAAAAAATGGTATATAAAAGGGTAAGGGGTTGGACCTCGGGGCGGAGCCTCCCCGTATAAAACTTTTTTGATTATACAACGCTGCCTTCTGACTGAAGAACTTCGACGTGGTTGGAAATGTGATCAAACACTGTCTTCAGAGTTTGATATATCTCCCCACTAAAAGCCACAAATAAGAAGAAAACGTACAAATAAACTGGCCGTAAAAATGCTAAAAATTATGACCGTTGCAAACATGATTTACTTTGTTAAACGATGAGCTTGAGAAACTGCCTTCTCAATGTAACCTTGTGTTACTGTACCAAGAAGTAAACCAAAATTTGAATCTCATAATGAATATGAACGTAAAGTTGTCTTTTCTCCACTCAGTCATGGTACAATCCGTTTCTCAAATGGAATTCTTCCTATTACGGCGGCATAGAAACCATCCACACCAGCGCCGAGACGGTCTGGGTACCGGACATACTCATGTACAACAAGTAAGAAAGTCATCACAGTTTGTCGGCGTAGCAAGCGTTTCCGTGGGGTTGGGGAGCAAAACGAAAGAGGAACGGGATTTTTGGTTCCCGTTCCTCGGTCTTTCTTTGCTTCTCATACCACGAAAACGCTTGATACGCAGGCTACATCACAGTTCGAGGGTCTGCAAGGCGGTAGTGTGCTCTTCAATATTTGAGAAAGAGGAACATCTTAATTATATTCATGTGCTCAAACAAGCAGCGAAAACAGTTTCTTTTTCTCTCTCAACGCGGCTATTCGTGTCCAAGTTTGGAGCTGGGAAGCTCAGGATCAACTTGTAAATAGGCTTTTAATCGAATATCTGGCGATATTATAACCGTCAATCCGTTGAATCTGATGGGAGTTCAAATAAAACGAGATAAAGCCATCCAAAATCTAATAAAGACTGTCGCGATTATGTAAATTAATCATATTGCTCGTGTTTTTCCACCCAAAACTCTGAATCAAACAAAAAATAAGGTTAGCGAGATACAAATTGTTATTAAAAGAATTCAATCGCAGCATATGCATGTTGATGGTAGAGTAAATTTGTCAGAGCACTCCTTGTAATGCTCTCCTGGCCAAAGGGATTAACCAATGAAATGCACTATTTTCAGTGTTGACCTTCAAGACCGTATCGGTGGTGGACCAACAACTTTCAAAACTAAAGTCGTCATGCGATCAAACGGGCAAAATGAATGGACAAGCCCCGCCCTGTTCAAGACCGTCTGCGATTTAGATGTCACATTCTTCCCTTTTGACATGCAAACCTGTTCGCTCAAGTTCGGCTCCTGGGCTTCAAGCAGCAAGGATATACGAATGTGCCCAGAAAATATGACTGGGATATCGAATCAGTATGTGAACAATGGCGAATGGGAGATCATCGAGGTCACTTCTAAACAAAACGTTGTGCAGTACCGTTATGAAACTTTTGATGACGTCACGGTTACCATAGTGATTGGACGCGTGTACTTCGTGTATTGTGTTAACTTGATCATTCCGTGCTTTCTCATTTCCACTATGATATTCCTGGGTTTCATTCTCCCACCGGAGTGTGGAGAGAGGATTGGGCTAAGCATCACTGTTCTGCTTGCCATGACTGTTTTTCAGCAGCTCACGTCGAACATTTTTCCCTCGTTTGATTTCCCGCTCCTCGGTATGTACTATTTTGCCACCAGCGTCGAAATCAGTATTTCACTTCTCGCAACAACCGTGGTTCTGAACTTTACCGCGGGCAAAAACAAGAAAATGCCACGCTGGATGAGAAAGCTGTTACTAGAATGGACGGCTCGAGTTGTCCTTCTGAGGAAAACTGTCGAAAAAAGCTGTCCAAAGCCTAAACACAAAAAATCCATGCGAAGAGGAACCAAACGTGTTGCAACGGAGTACAAAGACAAACAGACAGCCAGGACAAATGCAGCTTTCGCGGCGGCTATAGACGAAACCACCCCAGGAAATCTAGAGAGAAAGGACGATGGACTTGTTGCTGAGCTCAAAAACGTATTCATAATATCGAAAAACCTTGACTACGCTGGCCTGCGTTACGCAAATTCGGTCCAGTCCTCAAACTTGAATGGACACAACTCCAGTGGTGACGAAATCATGCTTAACAACCTCGAATCTGACGGAGCATGGGAAAGCGAAAGTACAGTGTCCTTTACAGGGGTACTAGACGAAAATGGCGAGGAACTCGAAGAAAACGAGTTAACCTTACGTCACTGGGAGTGGATCATGGCCGCCAGGGTCCTGGATCGAGCCTTATTGTGGGTCTCTATAATAGGTGGCATAGTGACATTCCTTGCTATTTTTTTGAGGGCGCCTCGCTTTCAAGAAATACTTTTCAGATCATGAGGGATTGGGCTTAGCTGCCTTGCTGCCTTGATGTTATAGAGTCTGTAATGCGTCAATGCTAATACGCAGCTTTGATTGACAGGAATGCAAATCGGCCTCAAGATGTCAACGGAATGTTAAGACGCTACAAAAAAGTGCTGAAATTTTGAGGGCAAACAAATTCAATGGACCTCTTCTACATTTAATTTTCGCGTGGATCGAGCAATCAAATGGTTTGCTTGTTCTGCACATTAATCGTCCAATCTTACTCTCAAAACACGCGCTAAGAACTTGGAATTTTTCCACGTAACTAAGCATTCGTTTTCAGGCTTATTGTAGTTTCCAGGCCGCGAAATGATTTGTGCAAGCGCACACCACCAGTTACCTTAATCCTGTGCTAAGGAAGCGGGTATTTCCAAAACTTCAGTGTGTTTTGGAGTACATTCAAATGTAATCTTCATTATCGGGCCGTTTTCTAATGAGCAGGTGGCGCAGTAATTTAAGGGTTGGCGCGTAGTCGGAGTCTTTGTGTAACACTTACAAGTAACTCTTACAAGTTACAATACCTCTCTCTGCCCTCTCTACCAGACTACTAGTAGCTTTTCGTGTAAGTTCCTGCGTACTGAACTCCTGCTGTTACTCTGGACTGGACTGAGAAAAGTTCAAAAAACACATATACAAAATATCACTCTTATCTTTATAAAACATATTCACACAGCAGTTTGTCTGCCCAGTCGAGTCCATTAAAATTAAATATACATTAGTATAGGATTTTTAATACATGTATAAAAAATAATTATCAATTTCATTTTTAATTTTGAGTGATCGCGATTTGCAAGAAGCTTTTCTCATCAATCAGTCAGGAAATACAAGTACAGCGGGTGCCCACAAATACTCGCGAGGACTTCGACCGTATCATTCGAATCATTGCAAGAAAAACAAAACGTACAGGCTTAACGATATGGTATAGACAATACTTAGTTCACGATTATAACTTAATTAGAAATGAAATCTTAAGAATGCCAAATTCTTGTATATTTATCATCTCCCATCTCATTTTCATTTCCACAAATTAAGTTTAGGACGGACGTTCGCGCCCCTGATATCACAGACCAGCTGCATCGTTCTGCCACGCATGCGTGGAATTTCCCATCAAGGGACTAATGTCCACGACCCCCAGCACAGCACTTTGACCTTTGCCTTCTTTCTTTTTCTTCGTCTTCTTTTTTTCTCTTTTCCACTCCTGTAATTGAAATAGACACTTGTAATTGCCCCGCCACAAGGCAATATACATGTACTCCTTGAGGGACCAGGAATTATTCAAGGACCTACGTAACAGTTTGCGCATCTTGAAAAGATAAGCCTAAAATTTTCAAGTTCATTGTTTGTAATCCGTGTCAATCTTCTCCATCCTTAACCATCCTTGTTCCTTTATGGTTAATTGTTATCTCTTTGGTGTTTCTCTATCTTAGTAAACTACTATTTTCTGGTTTGCTTCAATTTGGAGGTAATTTGTATCTCCAAATGCTGTAGCTGTGCTCCTTGAAGCCTTGACGTCGTTCTTATGACAGCAAGCATAGCGTGTTTCAAGCTTCCAGATTGTTAATTATAATGTCAACATGAATTAAACATAAACGAACACAACACACTGGAAAGGAAAACACAAAGGGCATTCCCACTCAGATTCAGAATAGAAACACTTACTCAAAACACCTCCACTGCCAATCTGCGGTCCTCCAGTTCTATTTCCGTGAATCTCTAACTCGCGCAGGATTGCTTGTTCAAACGTTACCGCTGCTATACGACGGAAAAGCTCTGTGACATTCTCACCTACGAATATACCCAATATTGATTATATGCATAAAAGCAATGAAGAGGAAAACAATGCTTAGCAATTAAAAGCAATACAGAAAACATAACAGATGTGTGTAGAAAATAACCTAATAAAAAACACGAACGGGCGGAAAAGAGAACTGTAAAATATATAAATTTGCGTTTTAAAATATGATTTTCTTTCAGCCCACTTAATTCTAGCCACGATTCTTTCGCTAGATGCGTGTCGTATCATGAAGTTGTAATTAATGTCTTCATGAAATAAGAATTTATAGTAATAAATAATTATAGTAATAAAGTATAATAAAGCAAATACACATGATCTATTGTAATTTATATAATAGCCCAAGCTATTCTCGCATTTTGATTGGTTCTCGCCTATAATCTATTATTGGACAGCGGTAGCTGTAGTGGTTTCCACGTTGCCTTGTGTCTGTTCAATAATAGATCACAGAGGACTTCAAAATGTGGTAAGAACATCAGTGACACACTTGGCTATCGCCTCTTGTGCCACTTTTTTGTTCTTACCACATTTCGACGTCATCTGTGATCTATTACTGAACGGACGCACGGCAAAATGGAATCTATTTGTTAAAGTGGTAGTAATACATCCTGAGTAAACATTGTAAACAGTGCGAATTAACTAATAATATAGTATTACCGTAAATGGTGAACAGGATTCAAAACGTAAGGAAAATTGTAACCCATTGAAAATTATGTAGGAATTTTATTGGAATTTTGATTTTGTACCGCAAGCAAAACAAGAGTCTCTGGAGGAAAACTCCAGATCCAAGGACAAAAACCAACAACAAACTCAACCCGCATGTGACACTGGGTCCATGATCATTCGAACCTCCATGATCATTCGAACCTAAGGTACACTGGTGAAAGGTGAGCACCCTTATCAGCACACCACACCTGCTCCATAGTAGACTATTGCTTCTCTACGAACAGTTGACACAAAATGATTTCCAACAATATTACAAAACTCCAATTTGAACAGGAGAATACCTGACTTGGATGAAACACTCCAGTATTCTGCGTTTATATCTTGTGCTACTTTTAATGCATTCATCTCCATCTGTGAGAAGTTAGTGTTTTTCTATGGTAACAAATACAGCCAAGTTACCTCTTGTCTGTTTTCAACACAAGATGCTTAACACAACTGGGTGCCCTCATGCCTAGTTCCTTTAAGACTTACTCCCGGGCCTTCAAGGTCAACTGAATTTTGTGACAATTGATTGAGATGAAATATTGAGGCCTAGGAACTAAACAAGATGCTCCCTCACCATCTGTCCTATTTACAATACTTGTAACTAATAAATTAGCCAATCAGAAGCCTTGTCTACTATCAATTCACTGACACTAGATTTTCAGCCACATTTGGTTAATAAAAGTACACCTCTGCACTAATTTTACCTTTTCTGGTGTGCTTCAACAGCCAATCAGCCTTGTTTGTTCAAGCCATGGGTATTTCGCCCTTTAACAGGCCATTCTCCACTTTGCAAATATACAAAACATGGCTGGACCAGACTCACCTGACACGCTGCCAAAGCATTCCAAAAGTTGGGTACAATTATCTACTCACACAAGACAAAGACTAATGATAATTAATATCTATCTCCTGTTGCATGAATGATAGCAACTTAATGCCTTTTCCAGCATAATGACATCTGGTTTGTGTATTACTAACATTATCCTCAATTTAATTATTTTTTTCTCCCATTGCTCCTGCAGCAAGCAATGACTAGACTACAAGCACCCCATCTGAACTGTGTACATTTTTAAAAGAAAATCAGCCACACCACAGAGACAATGAAAAAGGGAGAAGTAAAACGGTACTTACACAGAGATCCTTCTTGGATCCTACAAGGAAAATTTCAGGACACGTTGTTGTGTTTTGTTCCAAAGCCTCTACCAGCCATTGTCTGTACCAAACAAAAAAAAGTGCATTTTTAGCCCAGTCTGGAGAAGAGAGGTCCCCATTAGAGGGCTCTGAGTATTCCACACCCCATTTATTTTTGGCCCATATATCCAACTCAATATACGCTACTACATGTATTTTATCTGATCTTAATATTCCTATGTCCCTATTCCACCCCTCCCCCCCCCTTTGTTTCCCCCAAAAACCCTATTATCATTCAAGCCATGTCATATCAAAGGCATTGCATGACACCTAATATGACAACTGTATTTTTAGCATTATTATCAACTGTGAACTGAAACTTATTAATTTTATTTCATTTAACCACAGTTGATAATAGCCAGTTAAATGATTAATTAGCACCACTGTGAACACCTATTCCCACTAATTGGACATCAGATGGTCAATCATGGCCTTAGATGGTAAAGATTACTAATGAGACAAAAAAAGCCATCTAGCTTACTTTGTATTTTGGAGGGACTTGATATTTGTCAGGTCAAACACTAAAATTACCACTGCAAGAAAGACAAACACCCTTATCAACAGAGATACATTTTGTTCTTAAACTGGTCTACCACTTGCTTGTAGAAATAAAGTTATTATAGTACTGTTGAATCCTGCAAATTGAACCCTCAAGGGAAATGAAAAAAGATTTGTGACAACAGGAATTTGAGATGGCTGATAGCAAATGATAGCAAAAAGTACAGTAGCACCTCTCCACAACTCCTGCAGAATGGCCACCTTGGGGGCGGGGAGAGAGCTGAGACCCTGGGAAAGTGGCTGCCTTGGGGACAGAAGAAAGTGGTTGTTGCAGAAAGGTGGCCATTATGAGGAGATAGGGTGTAATAATTATATCACTGACTTTATTTTCTGCAGGGGGGGGGGGGCAACATTTCTAATTATAAGCAACACAGTCAAAATATATCAATTAAACTGAAACCAAACAGAAAGAGAGACCAACAACATATAGTACAGATCAGGTTCGGTGACTTTTTACAATACAAAATGGATTTTGGTATACATTGTTCATCAGTTACTGGTAAACTGGCATTTGTCAAGAGGTTATTTTGGAAGTTGGGTGTGGTTTTGGAAGTTGTTTTGATAAGTTGGTGCTTTAGTTTCCATTTGTGGAGAGGTGGCTGTTGTAGAGAACTTAAAATAGGAGTGAAAATATGGACTTGCTGCTCTTTAATTTGTTTGAATTTTATGGTCCTTAGAGTATTACATTTTATAGTCCTGAGAAAGAAAGCAAACTTACCATGAGCACTCCTGTAGTAAGATGCGGCCATGCATTTGAATCTCTCTTGGCCAGCTGTATCCCAGCTGTACAGTAACACAATATTCAACATATGAAAATCAAAATATATAATTTTTAATCCCAAATTCAGATAGCCAGTGAAAACAACTGACAAGAGCCCAAAAACTGTGATACTCCCACTGGCCGAAAGGCAGTCAACAGCAGCATTATCTTTTCAGGTCAGAATGCATGGATTTGTTGTACAAAATATTACTTGTTCTGATCTTCTTCTTCTGGTTAAAGATGCCTTAGAATGATTGATCAATCCCTAAAAAGGTTGCTGTGTAGCAAGTGTTCTGGAGAAAGACATTTTACTGTCAATTAAGTCTCTCTTACAGCTACCAGTATATGCCTTAACACTGGTTAGACCCTGGTTGACCTCTCCCTAAAACCATTTGATCACTAAAGACCTTCCAGAAGTTTAAAACTTAAGAAGTGAGCACCTGTAGCTGTACATTCATTGCATGCATTCTCAGCCTATGATACTAAAATCCTGAGGGTGTGGCTTGAAATTTTTTCTACCTTGAAGAGGTTCCAAATCTACACGTAAAACAACACATGAACTGAAATTCAATCTTTTTTCAGCTGAATATCCTAAAAGGTATTGCCAAAGCTTCTGCTGGGACCTTTAAGAGGTAGCAAACCCACTTTTTTACCCCATAAAGGTATGACAAGCACAACCACACCCTTGCCTTTTTATATATGGGAGTCTCCCCTCTCTCTAGGAATACAATATAATTCAATATCATAATAGGCACACAATGCATGCAGAAGGAACAAAGCAGGTCCTGTACAATTATTGTTAATAATATTGTCAAATATCTGCACATGTTGTACATGTAGTTAAAAATCAAATTCAGGTAAAAATTAAATTCCTTTGTCTCAAAGACAAAGGAAATTGAAAATTGAACTACTAAGCTTAAAATTATTTTTAGCTGAATACAACACATACAACCCTTTGGATCTCAGTTTTATCCAGTAGGTACTGTTTTAACAGGTTTAATGTGTAAACTTTAATGGTCTGCTCACATCTGCATGTTAAACTCTTGGTCCAGAATCATGAATCGCTCAACCTCAAAGTCCACACCAATGGTTGCTTTGTAGTCTCTATCAAACAAGTTGCGACAGTATCTACAAAGGAAAAGGGAAAGATTTCTTTCAGCTTTACAAACAACAGAAGGATGGGACTGAAGTGATGCCAGACTACAAACTGCCATAATCAGGGATGGTGATATTGGTCAATGGTACAGTACAACCCAATCATAATTTGCAATTTTGTAACAGTCATTCTAGCAGTTCTTTTCGTATTTGAAAGACGCATATTTTGTTAGATCTTTGGTGCATGTCCTTATACAATGGTTATCTAGATTTTAGGCTCAATGTATTCCATGGTTTAATGGACCATATGTTGGATGACCTGTGGGTAACAGCACTGGATGGATCACTTCATTTGCCCCTTCACTACACTAACTGGGGTAAACAAACATTTATTTATCATGCAGCAAAAAACTGGAACAGTCTTCCAATTGATTTTAAATACATTAATTTTCTATCTATTTTTAAATCGAAATTGAAACCTTTTTTAAGACATTTTCAATTAACTAATTTTAATGTATTTTAAACTTTTTTCTGTAGGCCGTTTTTTTAAATTAGTTAGTAAATTAATTTTATTTTATTTTATTCATTGAAAACAGCTATAGCTAGTAGGGTTCCTTCATTATTATATTATTATTATCAGACATATATATCACTGTTGCAGAATTCTGCACAAATCCCCATACAACCAGACTTTTTGCCACACAATTTGGCCCCAAAATTATACACAATTTTAATTTTCTGATGCTTGCATGCTTAAATTACTTATTAATAAGTTTTATATCCATAACTGCCATGATCATTCATGTTTTAAATCATTCTCTGAAGTTTAAAATTGATGTAGACATTATAAAATAAAATATGTTATTTTGCATTCTTCATTGTCTATAACTAGCTCCCAGTTGGCTTGATACTGTAGCTTAGTTGGTAGTAAGAACTAAATAAAGAACTTCACTAATATATCGCTGAAGTCATGAGTTTGAGTCCCATCCGAGCCTGAATTTTTTCAGCCCTTATTTTCAGAACTGCTAAAAATACGTTTTGTGCATAGCTGATATGGTCATTTATGTCAAGCTACAAAAAGTTACCCTTGTCTACAAAAATGAAGCATTATTTTGAACATGATAGACTTACATAAAAGTATGTAACATAGTTTTAATTCTCAAGCAAGCAGCTAATAATGCCTTAAACATATTTTTTTGAGGCTTTTAAAGTACTTTCCATGACTTTCCATGACACCAACAACAAAACTAATGCCCTTCCATTAGCACACATCAAATAGAGAGATCAGGTTTCAAAAGAGTTAGAAGTTGGGCTGATATAATCCATCAAAATGGTTACCATAGTAAGCCACCTTAACCAAAAAATTGAACTGCAACCAACTACATGTAACACACCTGTTAACTAGACATGTTTTTCCCACAGCACTGTCACCAACAACTATGGACTTGGCCACCTTTAAACTAATAGTGATATTAGGAAAATAATCATTTATTACTATATCATCACATTTTAGAGTATACCGGTACATGTTTTTTAAATTGGTTTCTCCTATATGCCAATATATATATATGCTGTTCCCATTTTCAGTGAAGCATTTGGCATAGAAGTAGCTAACTGCTCTTAGGGAATCTGATTGCAGAATTAATGGTTAAAAATAGAGTAAAAATAAATCTAAAATGTAATCACTATAAACTAAGAAATTCAATTTTTACATTGTAAATGGCTGGAGTTTCAGTAATCAGTTGAAATTTTGGGCTATCTTCCAGTTTTCAAAATTTCATTGTAATCATTGTTGGATTACATTGACTTACAAGCCATACGATCACATGACATTGTGCATAATCAACATAAGTTTAAAATTTAAATAGAAATTTGAAATTGGAATACAGAATTATGTATTACATTGACCGGATAAAAATTATAGCCTGACACCTTAATCTTGTCTTTACTTTACAAAAATACAGTCAGACAAACTGTGTCATCTCCAATTTCTCTTATTATATATAAGTTTTTTTTTTCCGCTTCTCCCTAAAATTTCTTATAATGACCCTCCAGCTTAAAAAAGTGATATTACAACTTTGTAAAAAAAAAATGTAAATCAGGGACATCTTCAGTTGGTAAACATTAATTTTCTGCAAAGTATTGGCACATGCCTGTCAACACACTTACGATATATTGCCAGTGTTTCCTGAAGAACATGCATCCCTTGTTTTAGGATGAAAATTAAGGGCTTGCCTTGGAGCTGCATCTGCCGTGTAGAACTACAGCAAACAAAACAAACAAAATTTATGTCTCAACTTGTTCATACTTAGATACAGCAGTTACCCTGCTAATTTGAACTTGGATATTTTGAATTCCTCCTAATTTCAAACTCAAACTCATTTCTCCTTTCATTATCTGTATACTTCATTTTATTTACTCTGACTTCCCCCAGTCATTCACTGTTGGCTACAGTGATGTACTTGAAACTTTATTATTTTGAATTCCAGGTAATTTCAAACTGATTTTGTTTCTCTTGGTCAAAAATAAATAATGTCTATTCCAAACTCCATTGGTACTGTAACAGCAAAGCTGCAGGAAAACTGCAAGACCTAGTTGGGCAGTTCATAACACTTTAACCCTTTATTAGTACTTGTAGTTAACTTTAATGGACATTGAACATCCTATGTTGCTCCTTTCTGGCTATTTGGCGAACAGAAATGTACTATCAATCATGTTGATCACATATTAATTATAATAGTATAATTATTATTGTCTAATTTAATAAAATGTTTATTTCAAATCCTTGACTATTTCGAACAATTTTTCTTAAGGGCCCTCTAGGGAGGGGGGGGGGGGCAGGGAACAAATCAGATGGTACTGCAGTAACCATTCTAGAGCCTGTCACCAGGTGAAGCCTACAGTGTACATCACAGAGGCTACTCCTGGGGTTTGAGGAAGCCAGAATATGGTTAAATCTATGTTAATTTTTTTATTATACATTATTTATTACTGGCTTGACTCATGATGAAGTCGAGGTTAATCTAAATAACACTTGACAAATGGTTGAAGGGTAAACAGGGGTGAGGCCCATAAACTTAGAATCCCAGGATACTGAGGAACCAGAAGGAGGGGCGAAGGAGGCATCCTCCTAAGTCACCATGGAATGACTACTCCTATGGACCTTTCTAGATCCAACATTTAAACACCGAGACAGTAATTTAATGGCTCACATTTACGGGCCAAATTTTCATGCCTAATTGAAGAATTTGAGTGGTTGCAGCTTTCCTTGACACATTTTTTTAATAAGAGTATTTAAGCTCAAACCGATGTACAGTGTAAGAGATGAAAACTATGTGCAAATGACATCACTTCCTTCTTGAAAATTCAATAAGAAAGTGCGCTAGAAGCAAGGTCATGTTTAGCAGTGTCCAGAGCCTAGGACTTGAGATATCAAGGCTGTTTCTGCTTCCACTTTTGCATGAAAATTTGGTTAAAATAAACCCTTTTTAGTCACTCATAAGGTGGCAAACTTGGTAGTATAGTGAGGATGTAATCTTGATTTAAAAATGTCTTCGGTCCATGTGATTAAAAAATCTTTGGCAATTTTTAGATATGTTCGTGTTGCCTTTGAAAAAGACAGCACTCCCAGGATAACAATCTCAGTCTTGTACCTGAGAACAAATTGGCAACTATAAGATGAAATGAGAGAAATTGATAAAATCGATGAAAATCGATACTCACAACTTTCTTGTTCCTCAGTTTTCATGGATTTCTTATACTAATCGACTTATCGATTATATTGATTGATATCGATTAAATCGATTATCGATTTTCATCGATTGGGTATACCCAGAGTACTAAATAGAAATTATTTATCTTTTAATATTACTAAGGTTAAGCATATACATGTACTTTAATCAAAGAGAAGTCGACAATTTATAGATTTACATCCAGTTGTCTGGCTGACAATTTCATTTAACTGGAATATAAAACGACGCCAAAGTTAACATAACATTCTCCTTACCTTTGGAAGTTCAGTTATCAATCGATCTCTTTCCGCCTTGCTCATGGTAAGCCTGATTTGCCAGCTTCGATCGAAAATCACCTCAGCTCTAAATTAGAAAATACATACACAGAAACGACATAAACTTGTTTCTCTCCGCTAGAAAAAACAGCAGAAGTAAGTTACTTAAGGTTTAATCTACCGAAAAAAAAAAATATTGGCTTCATGAAATAGCGGCCTCGGAAAGGATAATTCGTCGTGTAAATATACATAAAACGTCCCGAACCATATGGAGACCTGGTACGGGAATCACAGGACACCCACGGGGACGGCGGACACCCCTCTTGAATCCTGGAATCTTTACATTTCCCTCTCACCACCAACGCTTTTTCTTAAGGCTTATTTTGCCTTTTGGACATGGTAGATATATGAAAGATCACATGCGTGAACTGAAAGATGCAAAAGATATACATGATCATAACAGTGTTCAACGCGATTTGTCGATCAGAAAAAAAGTGAAAGGAGCAGAGTTGTGAAGAAGCGTTCTCAGTTCGACTTACTCAGAAAATAAATTTCTGAGTTCCCCGACGGGAGTGGAACCCACGATCCTCCAGAAGTATCAGTTGTATGCCCACTGAGCTATGCACTAATCGCGAGTAACCTGATTGGCTATTTTTACGACTATTTTGCACAATGCGAAATAGGAGTTAAGTGAGCGAGCGCGAATTCACTCGCTTGGTCGATCGGTCGGTCACTCCTTCCTTCCTTGAGTCGTAAACTTTTGTTTATATTTCCGCTGACCATTGCACAACTTGACTTGACGAAGAGAAAAATGTCATCGAATGGTTCGGCACTGTGAAACATAGTGAAATAATAATTATACATTTCAGCTATGTATGTCAACAGCCTGTGATGCGAGCATTTTCTTATTTGAATTGTTTAAAAAAAAACCTAGAAAGCATTTGTCCTAGTTACGAAATGAACGCGGCTCCTGAGATTTAATAACATGATGCATGCAGTGCATGAATATCGAGCAAAATAATAAATTATTATAAATGAGAAGCACTTATTAACTTCTTGAGGGAAAAAGAAAGACAAGACACGTCAGAGGGGAAAAAGAAAAGAAAAAAAAGATCGTGCGTTTGCCCGCCCGTGTGTTGAACTCTCACCCTTCATGCTTTCCAAGACAGTATACCAACGCATTAAGCTAACTTAACACATAGGTCCGCAAAGCGTGAATTTGTCTAGAGAGTTATGCATTATTGTATTGCGGAGTCAGGGCGTGATTTTAAGAGGTTTAAATAAGGGACAGAAGGAAGAAATTTATTTTTGGAACAAAGCCAAAATATTTTCATCTTTTCTGCTTATACTACATCATGCAAAATAGTCGTAGCCTCAAAGAGGCCTTTCATTCACAACGTAATAACATTGAACGTTTTAAAATTCAGTTTAACAATCATGAATCAATTTATGGTTGATCATCGAAGTTATACACACAACTTGAACAACTGTGAAATTAAAGCCTGAAAAAATTCAGGCCTGAACCGGATTCGAACCCATGACCTCTGCGATACCAGTGCAGTGCTCTACCATTAATTCATATATTCTACCATAAATTCATATCTTTCTCCGCAGTTCAAAGATATGATCTTTCATATATTCATTTACATCCTTCACTTTCTACAGGTATATTACGAACTTACAATGCGACCAGCTCCCAGATGACTTGATAGCTCAGTCGGTAGAGCACTGCACCGGTATCGCAGAGGTCATGGGTTCGAATCCCGTTCAGGCCTGAATTTTTTCAGGCTTTAATTTCACAATTGTTCAAGTTGTGTGTATAACTGCGATGTTCAACCATAAATTAATATCTTTCTCCGCAGTTCAAATATATAATCTTTGATATATTCATTTACAATCATGAATCAAGCATGCAAAGATTTGCGCCAGAAGTTTCGGAGCGCCGTTCGTAAGGACAGAAGAAGAATTGTCGGCAGCCATAGCGCCTAATGTGAATCAGTCCTGCAGAGAAATCAAAACACTAATTTTTTCGTAGTAAACTTGGGATAAACACATAGAAGATAATTTTCCTGTCCGGCGCTTCGAAAATTCTTTCTAAAGAGACCTCTCTTGCTCCAAACGCTGTGGTAAGTCCGGAAAAGCAGCTTTTATAACCGTGGCATGGTCTCATAAACCGTTGAAATTAAATATGCAAAGTTTGCACACGAACTTTCGGAGCGTAATTAAGTTCTACTAAAAGCAAAACAAACATTTTAGCTGTCTTACGCTTTGAAATAAGTTTCGAAAGGGAGGCTTTTCATTTCAATCCGTTCGTTATTTTCCGAGAAACGATCGAGTTAAAAAGCGAGCTAGAAATTTGTGTGTTTTGGCACTTTGTGTTAATCATCCATACAGGGGAATTAACCAACTTCTATTTTAACTTCGCGGACTTCGCACGCAGGTGCACAACCATTGTTTTGCCCCTTAGACCTTTTGTTTAGCGAGGATCCCGTAGCCGTTGCCGTTGTGGGAAACTCCCTAATAAATTTGACAGTGTGACGCGAAGTTTAAAACAGATTGAAAAAGATTAAAATAGGCACGGGGATTTGTTCTCTCACCTCATTTTCTCTTGGTCTCTAATTGTTTGCACGCGCGCACGTCTAAACTCTGCTAACTGTGGAGTTTGACTAATACGCTGTTTTTTCACCTGTTATTATCACTGAATGCGTAATTAGCAAAATAAAAAAAACAACTTGAAGGTTAAAACAACGAAAGGGCAGCGGTCAGCAAATTGCAAATAAAATGAAACCGTAGATCGCAAAATTTGACTTCTATGTCACAGGACTGTACAAAAAGAAACAGGTCTGGATATCAGGCGACTCACATGTTTGGAAAACAAGCCCTGCAAGTAGTCGTAGTTAAGTTTCCCCGCGGTGTCTAACTAAAATTGGCAGATTGATTCAAGAATCGACAATTGAACTTCCCTGTGGTCGATGTATATTCTAATCGGAGTTCTCTTGTTTTTCGTCCTTGTCAAAAGTTTCAAGTTTCCGTCGAGTTAAACAAGATTTTTATCAGGAGGCAACAGGCTTGAGTGTTAAAGGTTTTTTTTGATATTTTTAGCTAAGTTCTCGTGATTTTATTTGTTTTCCGGCATGATGTAGCCGGCAGCTGTTATTCTTTTTGAGGCTAGATGCATTGTATAGTTCTTGCCGTGTGTGCATTATATCGTTTGCCTCGCTTGTGTCTGTGCCCCTCCGACTGAGTAAGACTTGATCGTGTCATGATTATTGAAACTGCTGCGATATAAACTTTCATTTCTTTACGTTAGTTATAGTATTTTCGGAATTAGATCATCGTGAAGTTTTCGTGTCAGTGCTTGTAACTTTGGTATCACGAATAAGTTTTGTCGACAGTTTTAAAACAGTCTTAACTCAAGATTAGCTTCGGTCGTAATCTCACGGCTGTACTTTTTGTTGGGCAGATGGAAAACAACAAATTGTCGCTGTTCTTGCTGATTACTTTAGCCTTTGGAACATGTATTTACACCTCAACCGGCGCTCAAAATTTCCGACGAGATGGCAGATACAATGCAGTAAATTTCGCTCAGTTTGTTAAAAATCCTTCGCACCGGTTAAATGGCGCTGTTTTGATTATCTTCATGGTCTGGAGCCCTGCAGAATGTGCTTATCAATGCATTAATAATCAAGATTGTTTCTCATTCAATTTCGCTGCAACTTCACTTGACGGAAGACATTCTTGTCAGCTGCTGAATACGGACAAGTTTCTCAACTCGGATGACTTAGCTTGCCATGATGGTTTTGACCATTATAATATTAGGGTAAGTGTTAAACGTTTTTGTTCTTTCACGGTGAGACAGCAAAAGCCTTTTCCAGCTTGTTTTGGGTAATATTATTTTTATTAGCGTTGCTTCAGACGAGTAAAATTGGAAACACGTCCATTTTTAAGACTTGACAGGTTGTTTCCAAACCATGAGACACTCATTCAAACTAGCAAAATTGAGCTGTAAATGTGCCTGCCAAAATGTCGTTATTTTCGCTCCAAATTAGGGACATGAATCAAAATCTTTCATATGAAGATATTATTTGATAATTATAGCATAACTGGTCATAGATATCTGTAAATAGTTATACAGATTACAGAATATCTTCTATTCAATAAAAAAGTTGAAACGGGGGTTTTATTCCCTAAAAATATCAATACTGTAATTTATCACAACATATACTAGCGTATTTTCAGTATTTTTCCATCTGGCACTGACAGGCATTTGGCATTTGCTTATTCAGTGTAAACTTCGGCGAGCGTGATCTTTCGATAAATTATGCGTTTAAGTAATATTAGACTTCTTAACAATTCTAAGAAAGGTTGTTGCCATTCCGATCGTGGTAGATGTATTGTCATTTGTCTCGCGATGTAGTCACTTTGGAATGCAGAACGTGGTCACGATCAAAAAATACACAACAACAGGAGAACGGCACAACAGCGCCTAGATGACTGAGCATATAGTGGTTTGATCGTTGATTCGTTCTTTTATGTTAACTTTTACCATATATGACCTCATACAAGTATATGTCGGGAGACACCATCAACAGCGCTAGAGGACCACTGAGGGAACAGCTACTCGCCGGAACAATGGAACAATGGGAAGATCAAAACGCACCAATCACAACCGACCTTATCGCCCGCCTGAAAAAGGCTAGCAGTAAGCCGTCGAAAGGTCGTGATACCAAAGTGACTACATGATCGTGAGACAAACGACAATATACTTTATTTTTCATTCTGAAAAAGTTTCTCTGTATTTTTCCTAAGACACCTTGCATGAACAACCCTTGTCAACATGGAGCTTCTTTCTGTCGACCGGTTTACAATCGAGATGACTATCAGTGTGTTTGCAAAGCAGGTTTTACCGGGAAGTACTGTGGAACTGGTGAGTTCAATTTAATTTTGTCTGATATGTATCTAATTTGTTATCTGAGAGTCGTATCAAATAGTATAACTCAGGAACTCAGGCAAAACAAAGATCTAAATTATTCATGTCTTCACATCTTTCTCCGCAGTTCAAATTTATGATCTCTCCGATAGTCATTTCTGTGACTCAATTTTAATAACAAACTGAATTCCAAAATCGAACGATGGCGAGTGTTGCAAAATTTAAATCACCCTGGCCAGTCGTAAAGCACACAGGAAGCTCGAAACGCGGGAAATTTTTTTTAATTGAGCCACGATTGTTTAATTGTGTGGTTTTTGGATTTGGTGACTTTTTCATTTTGGTTAACCGTTGTATTGGATTCAAAAACTGCAACAGACACTGTGGAAGTGACTATGAGAAAACATTTTCAAATCAAAAGCAAACAAAGGTCCCTGAAAATGTGCTGAGAAATAAAAGAGTAAATTGATAATACGCATTGGCATTCAATACGGCGTGCCCACATTCTCCTTTCACTGTTTGCTTGACAATTTATGGACGTCTTAACAAAGTGAACCGACAAATATTTTTCCCCAGATATCAACGAATGCGCCAGTAATCCTTGTTTAAATGGAGGCTCGTGTACAGACCGGGTTAATGGATATGTTTGCAACTGTCTGGCAGGATATGCAGGGACTTACTGTGAAACAGGTCAGTGTGTAACTGAATAAAAACGTATAGTAAAAAACTCCATTACATTCCCAGTATGGACTTTTCAGTGTTCATGGCTTAAGGGAATAGGTAGCGGAAAGAACCACCACTGTAAAGAAAGTTTTTTAATTTTTATTTATTTTTGAAAGGCTTTGCGTTGGAATAACTTTAAATTTAGGTGCGTATCTAAAAACGCGAGGTAAATGACTTAAAAAAACCCTATAAATGTAACAGTGTAATGCAGAAAGCGAGTTTTGTAGCAACCGCTTCCAGGCGTTCTGGAAGAGGTTAATTTTATAGTAATCAAATGGACCTAAAAGGCTTATAAATACCACCTTCTAAGAAACAAATTATATACCATATTTTCTGCATCAAAATACATTTTACATTTTTAAAATGAAATACGAGCACTGTTATAATACCTTAAATTGCTAGCATAGTTCAATTTGTTGTGATCTTAACGCAGATATCAACGAATGCGCCAGTAATCCTTGTTTAAACGGAGGCTGGTGTGCTGACCAGGTTAATGGATATGTTTGTAGCTGTGTGGCTGGATATGAAGGAGATAACTGCCAAACCAGTAAGTGAGACATGCTTAATACTTTGCCGTAAATTCTTCTGCGATTATAGATGATCGTGACAGATGACGTCAAAACATGGTCGGGTCGAGGGCGAGGCTGCCAATAATTATAAATTTAAAACTGATTAATTGGAAAATCTTGCTCAAGTGTACAATAAAATTTTATCATCCGTCCTCGTTTCGCCATAAGGCCTTACAATAAAAAAAAATACTTCAAATTAAATCAAAACGGTAAAAAAGCCGGCAAACACGACAATCTAGTGAAGCAATCACAATTCAAAGTAATTACATACGAAGCTTAGGAAAACGTCGGAGTGAGCCACGATTGGTTGATTTTGGCTTTACTTCTGATTGGATGACAAACTTGTGCGATTTTTAAGCCAATCATGTAGCGCAGTGTTGCATCGCTAAAGCAAATGACAAGTACGTTCTACACTCAAATGAAAACCTTTCTAGCTACAGCAGATCACTAATTCCCTGTCAAGAGACCGTATTTGTTACTTATATTTTGTGGTTTTTGGTGCCATGGTCATTTTGGCTAACCTTTGTATTGGTTTCACAATTGCAACAATATCAAGTTGCGTGATGAATAATGGTTTTGTTTCTCCCCCTATCGAAGTTCAGCGAGGTGTAAGGCAAGGAGACCCGATTTCTTCCTGCTTGTTTATCATTGTCTTGGAGATTTTAGGTATAACACTATAAGCCACGACAACAGAAACATCCAGGGAATCATGGTAGATGGAGAAGAGAAATTTTTGTGGATGATTTAACGGCATTTCTACTAAACGACATTTCTATACTAAGATTTCTTAAGCTTCTAAAAGTTTTTGGAGAGCGCTCTGGGCTTAAAATTGATCGTGAAAAATCAAAAATAATGCTACTTGGAGATCATGGAAATTTACCCTCTGATCAAGCCTACTTCAAAGGTATAAAGATTAAAAGAGCTCTCAAAATCCTTGGAGGTTACTTCACATGTGACATTAGAGCTGAACAAAAGTTGAACTTTGATGAATTGATTGAATCTATTGAGAAGAGGTTAAAAATGTGGGGTGGAGGGACTTAACACTTATCGGTAGAATTCCAATAGTCAAAACATTTATTATCACAATATTCCTCAGAAAATGTCCTGAAAACCAATAAATTAATAACAGCATTGACATGCACCAGAACGGCATGCCCACATTCCCTTTACACTACTCTGTTTGCTTGACAAATTATGGACGTCTTAACAAAGTGAACCGCAAAACAATTCATTTACGCAGATATTAACGAATGCTCCAGTAATCCTTGTTTAAACGGAGGCTGGTGTGCTGACCAGGTTAATGGATATGTTTGCAACTGTCTGGCAGGATACGCAGGGACTTACTGTGAAACAGGTCAGTAGGTAAAAATAAAAACTTATAGTAAAAATGTCCATTATATTCCCAGTATGGACTTACTTTTCAGTGTTCATGGCTTAAGGGAATGGGTAGCGGGAAGGACCACCACTGTAAAGAAAGTTTTCTCATCAATAATTTTAGTTTTTATTTATGTTTGAAAGGGCTTTGCGTTGGAATAACTTTAGGTGCGTATGAAAAAACGCGAAGTAAATGACTTAAAAAACCCTATAAATGTAACAATATGATGCAGAAAGCAAGTTTTATAGCGACCTCTTCCAGGCACTCTGGAAGAGGCTAATTTTATAGTAACCAAATGAACCTAAGAGGCCCACGAATACCACCTTTTAAGAAACAAATTATTCACCATATATTTTCTGCATCAAAATACACTTTAGAATTTTAAAATGGAATACTGGTATTTTTATAATGCCTTAAATTGTTAGCATAGTTCAAATTGTTGTGTTCTTAACGCAGATATCAACGAATGCGCCAGTAATCCTTGTTTAAACGGAGGCTGGTGTGCTGACCAGGTTAACGGATATGTTTGTAGCTGTGTGGCTGGATATGAAGGAGATAACTGCCAAACCAGTAAATGAGACGTAGTTGTAGTGTTTGGTGTCATTATCATTTTGGCAGGAGCCCATCACTAGAGGCGTGCAACTATCCCATCTTCATGTCACGGCGTTTTAACATACCGATCTGATTTTAGTTTTATTCACCACGAATTCACACCTCCGCAGGAACCTCTGCGACCAATCACAAGCACAGATTTCCTAGGCTCTTGATTTGATTTGAGGCGAGCCATTTTTGCCCTTAAGCTTGATTCAGACTCGTGAGATAAGAGTAACAGTAGTGAAATAGGCATAAGAGCAAGTACAAAATAGGAAATCAACATGTTTCTTTTTCATGCGGTTGTGCTTATTTTACTATTGTTACACTTATACCACAAGTGTGAACCAAGGTTTGCCGACGCGCGCTCGCGCCGACCGAGGGTAGCCCATTTCGCGGGAAAAGAAGCCCAAAAATAGACAGGTCTGTATAAATTGAGTGGCTTACCGTGGGAGTTGAACGCTGCTAGTGATGGGTTCTTCATTTTGGTTACTCCTTGTATTGGTTTCTAAGTTGTAACAACGGTAAAATTGACTCCCTGGGCGCCGGGGTTTCCCCCTTATTTGGGTTCTATAGAAAAGTGCGGCCCCAAAGGGCAAGGTTTTCAGCTGGTTTGGTTATAAATAGGGTATCGAGTTTTCGATTTTGGTCAAAAATGGGGTACGGTTTTGCATATCATCATTATCATCATTATCAATAAGAACATCCTCAAAAGCCTTTTAAACCGCTCCGAATCAGTTAAGCAATTGTAAGGCATGTCTAAGAGAGGGTATTGATTTCAAATAGGGAATTTAAAATTTTTGTTCAGTCCACTAAAAAGTAAAAAAATATAGCAGATTTTGGTCATAAATATGGTAAACGTTTTGAGGAGCGGGCCGCACACTCCCGCCAGTTTTGCTGGGGGTAACACCACGTTACTGACTTAAAATTAGTATTAAAGATCTTAGAAATTGTCCTGAAAACGAGTTAATAAGAGTCAATAACACGCATTGACATCAATACAGCATGTTTGCTTAGCAATTTAAGTACGTTTGAACAAAGTGAACCGCCAAATATTTCATTTACGCAGATATCAACGAATGTGCCAGTAATCCTTGTTTAAACGGAGGCTTGTGTACAGATCAGGTTAATGGATATGTTTGTGACTGTCAAGCCGCCTATACAGGCATACACTGCCAAACTGGTAAGTACAGCATATGGTATACATCTCTTAATTGTTATAAAAATCCTGTATTTTTTAAATACACCGATCAATTAAGCCGCCCACAATTAAATTAAAAATTGCTTAGGGGCAAAAGGTAGTTTCAGTTCAAGAAAGGCATCTATTTTCACGGATCGTATCGTGTCGTGTTGGTAAGAGAACCCTCCCTTCACCTTACTTAAAAGCTAACAATAGCCTCAACTTGGCGCGAAAAGATGCTGGAACATTTGGCCGTGGATATTGTCTGTTCTGAGAAGCGAACAGTTTCTGGGAGCGAAGCTCGAGGAAAACTGAGAACTTTGAGGAATAGATAATGTCCATAGACAATGGCTATTGTGTTGATTATCATTCAAACATATTTTTAAACACGTGAAAGTATTGGAGACCCACTCTGATGTTGCCCAGTTTTAGCTGGGGCATATTTAGTCACGTGATGCGTTTAGACCAATCGCGCGTGAGAGAAAATATTTGGTTGATTATAATGACGCTTGTTTTGTTATCATAGAAATTTGCTCTGTTGCGCCTCAAAATCGCCAGGACTGTGGAAGAGGAGGTAAACAAGTCTGTGAAAGTAAAGGGTGTTGCTTTGACTCAAGCATTCATGGCGTTATTTGGTGTTTTTATGGAAATTCCTAAACGTTTCCATCCTGCTTGGTATTAATAATTCTTTAATATTGATGACGATGATGTAGATGGTGACGATGACGATGATGTTAAAAGTTGCACCAATACATATCGCGAACCTGTATAGCTTTGTTTAATTATTTCAATGTACCGTGAAACAACATTCATTCAGTCATTCAATAAATTTTCTGTCTGCCCACCACGTGACTCGTAAATGCGTTTTACTACAAATAATATTTTGCTCATGCGTAATTGTAACCACGCTATTCTGTGAAAAATGGCAGATCTCTTCCCTGAAAAAGAGTAATTTAATTATGAAAACAAACTCAGTGATCGAGTTAGATATATCGTATTAGATGTTTTAGTGTGAGTATCGCTGTATATTTTTACGAGTCATGCAGTATTTTGGCGAGCCCGAAGGGCGAGTCAAAATACAAATGATGAGTATCTCCGAGTATACTTGAGGTCTTTGTGTACTTAAGATCTACTTACTAAGCGCTAGCTAGTATGAACCACCTATAATTCAACGTTTTCGTTTGCCCAAAATTCTGACTTGCCAAGGTTTTTCGTCTTTCGCACGGTCGGGGGAATGAGACGAGTACAAATATCGTGTAATATTTGTACTCGTTTCGCCCGAACAGTTAGTTATTGAACTTGGTTATCGCAAAATATCATGATTCGTCGGTGTCTCACAGATTACTGATTCGCCTCAGACTTCGGCTTCAGCAAATAATTGATCTGTTCTCCACTGACAGATCACGACACTGCTCGAACTCGTTCAACAATTGTTAAATATTAAGGTAACCATTCATACTGTTTAACGATTAACGCTCAACAGTTTATCTGCTAAATAAACTTACCCGAGCCATCGTGACTAACTTCATTGTTGTAAAATAGAATTTCCTTGAATCAGGTACGCTGGCGGTTTAGGCTCTTTTATAAGAATGTTACTTAAGTTTCATGGAACTCTTGTCTTTGTTGACTGTTTATTTAATACAGTCGAACCTTTCGTTAGCGACCACTCAGAGAAAGAGAGAGCTTAAACCATATTGTTTCAAGATGTTGCCTCATTAGCATATGTAAACTGCAGAGACCAATTTCAAGAAAAAATTCATCAGGTATTTCCAGTTGCCATTGAGAATTTTCCGTCTCCTATACTACCCAGAAATTACGTAACGCTACAACACCTTATTAACCAATTTCCGCTGTGCTATCTGCCAAGTGGTCGCTCACAGGAGGTTAAAAACAAAAAAAAATTTTGTCGCCTATGCTTACGAGACTGGTGGTCGGTTCCAAACTGAAAGTGATTTGACTTGGAAACTGGTCACTGAGGAGAGATGTTCGCTTACGCGATGTGGTCGCAACCGGAGTCTCGACTGTACTTGTGTAAATTACCAGCGTTCTATCACAAATGCTGTTCTCTATATATTCTCTTGTTGATAGCGAGTAGCGTAGCATTGTGCGCTGGGAACCGCTTTGCGTTTTCGAAGTGTCTGTGAGGAGGAATTAATTAAAGTCTTAAATGACTAGTAGATTTATATAATTGGATTATTCGCCCTTGATTTCTATCTGTGACAGTTTACTCGGGCTGCGCCCACTGTCAATTATTGTGCGGTAGAAATCTCGAGCTCGAGCTCATAATCTAGTTGTTGTAAATAGTAAGAAGCCTAGCAGTGAGTGGATGTTGACATGACGGTCGCTTCTTTGAGTTTTCGAATTGCCTTTGACGAGGATTAGGTAAAGCTTTGAGGATTGGTTTATTGGTTTATATGCTTGGCCAATCTAGTGAAACCAACTTTTAATTTATCACGACGCGATTTTCGTTTTAACAAGTTCACACTAACTTCAAGTCATTTATTCAAACTATAGTTTATAAAATATCTGTACGTTTCAAAGCTCATCATTCTGAGTGTTTATTAATATTTCCAGCCGGTTAATGTTAAAAATGTCTGCCGTGCCATGCTTGCTATGCTTCAGTGAAGGACAATGTAGCATAAAGCGGTCACGGTTGCAACTCTCCTGTAGAGGCGTCTAGTGTTAATGCTAATGTTAATGATACTAATATTTTGACTTTTTCTGAGTTTGCTTCCAAAACGTTTGA
>OMLO01000551.1_pt1 | contig 24914 bp, 17 predicted proteins | sample 1674811 | NCBI WGS metagenome assembly OMLO01 (sample SAMN06265003, study PRJEB25207) | coral metagenome | isolation source: Coral host | place: Mexico:La Bocana,Puerto Morelos, Mexico | collected 2008-11-13
CTAAAAATGTATGATAGCGCTTGTCCTTCCAAGTGAGCCTGATCACCCCATTTTTAGGGGTCTGGCCCATGGACTAATGTAGTTCATGATAGTTTCTTATTTTGTCTCGACATACTGACAGTGACAGACAGACAGAGACAGACAGACAGATAGACAGACAGACAGACAGACAGAGACAGGCAAACAGAGACAGAGAGAGACATTGCTAAAATTACAAATTTCACAAAAAACAATCTACCTCTCGAGTCAGAAAGATGGAGAAAGGTAAGTTGAGCGCACTAACCATGAAGCCAAACCGGCCTCTCGCAAAATGCAACTGCTAAATACAACTATAATGAAAGATTACCTGTTTCGATCAGAAGTTGGCATATTTCTTCATACCCTTTCCACGCTGCAATTTTAAGAGGAAAAAGGCCGATTGTCGACTTGTGAGTTATGTCGGCACCACGTTTGAGTAACAACTCGCACACCTCTCTATTTCCGCCCAAACACGCCATGTGGAACGGCGAAAAATTTCCTTGATTTAAAGAATTGACCTGGACTCTGGAATCTTTTAGCAGAAGACTACACAACTCCAAATGTCCCCTCCGTGCAGCTAAGTGGAGTGGTGTGAAGCAGTTATCATTGTGTACCATTGGATTGGCTCCCCTCTGAAGCAGGAGTTTAGCAATCTCAACTCTCTCAAACCTATAAGAATTATAACCACACAAACATTGTTTTGTGTTCGTTATTAACCACTTTTGCATGAACTGGCAACGTGATCATGTCCGATTAAGTGGCTTTTACAATACTTTTTGTTTCAAAAAGTGTTCTACTACTGGCTAAAAGATGTGATTAGGTCAGTGGTACTTTTTACATGTATTCCATGTACATACTTAACGGCTGAGTGAAGAGGTGTAAATCCAGCCTTGCCAACAAGGTTGATGTCTGCATTATTATCCAATAGAAAAACAACTGTGGTTGCATCGTTAACTCGGACAGCTCGATGAAGGGCAGACAATCCTTCCCTGTCTAAAGCGTTCACATTTTCCACACCTGAAAAGTTGTCGTTATCAAAGTACAGTAAGCCAGTTTCGACTGCAGGTTTAAATGCATGGACTTCCATTTCAAGTGGTGGTGTTGGGATTTTCTTCAGCGATAGTTTACCACTTCCTGGGTTGGAGATGAGTTCGAGCGAATCCTTTTCACCCAATGGCTCGACTTTGGTCAGAGATATGTTGCTTCTCTGTGTACCTCTAGACGACAAACTTGGGCTATCTGTAGAAAACAACACTTAACCTAAGGTTTTGTACAACATCTTACATTTATTTCACTAAGCATAAGTACATAGCCTCATTAAAATAAATTTATGACTGTGATGTATTCTCTTTTAGCATAAATGGCCCACAAAAGTATCGCCACGAAAATAGCAGTATGATACAAGAAAAACTATCAACAGGATGGCTGCCTTGTTGCTCTATATTAGCACCACAACATGACCGCAAGTGGGAGTTACTGTCGCGAAAAGCAACTGCAGGGAGTCTTTTCAAATGGAAATGGCCAAACTGTTTTTAATGATATCCCTCCGGGGAATTGGGTAGGTGTGTGCGGCCCGCTTCCCAAAACTCTTACTCTATTTATGACAAAAACCGTGATTTTCCCTACCCTATTTATGACCTGACCAAAAATTTGATACCCTATTAATGACTTGACTCTTAGATTATTAGGGGAAGGACTTTAGTTGCTGGCTTAATGTAGCCTGCATAGCAGGCGTTAAACGGAGTAGAATAAGGCAAAGCGAGGATGGGAGAAGGAGGGCGTGATGAAGAGGTAGCTTCTCCTAAAAAAACCGAATTGAAGACTACAGTGCAAAAATCGATACCCAATTTATGACCAAAATGGCGGCAAAATGGCTAAAATCGATACCCTATTTAGACCTATTTATGACCAAAAGGGCTGAAAAACCATACCCTTTGGGGCCGCACATACCTATATAGCCCATATAAGAGAGTCACCCACGGGGATGTCCCCCCGCATGAGCCTTCATTTCAAGTTGGTTCCAGTCCAATGCGTACCGAAAATAAGAATATGGTATATTCTTGGTAAATTTAGTCAAGTCAGCATTACAAGAGTCAGTCTTGTTCCGTTTGCTTTAGCGTTGGTGACACTGTTAAGCCAGTATCCTAACTGTCGGCTTACTGATAAACAGCAGGTTGACTGACAAACCGACTGAAAAACAGACCGACTGACTGACTGACTGACAATCAGAGCGCGCGTAAGATCTACGAAAGTAATTTCCGTTCATACCATGAGCAATCAATATCAACGCCATGAGAGTAAATTTTGTTTCAGTCGGTGTTATATGTTACATGTAGCTCAAAGTTCAGTGCACATTTTGCTAATGAAGGAGACTAGGTTAACAAAATTCGATGCAAAGCTGTAGAGCTGACCAAAACCAATTACCCTTCAGAATCATAAAAGATCTATTCAGCTGTCTATTTATCCGTGACGGCACCTTACAAATACAAACATCGTCAACGGCATGCTCAAGCATGATTCATGCAGGAGTTTTCTTTCAGTCCATTAGTCCTTTATAACAGAAGTATTTTGAAACACTGACATTTACAGAGCCGTATAACTTATCGGTTTTCATCTGCGTCATGATGTTGATGTCAACGCTGTTATACGTTACGATCTATATGTTAAGCATCAAGCACTTATTTACCATGAAAAACGTTTATAATAGATAGACCAATACTACTTTAAATAGAGAGAAAACAAGCCTTCAAACCTTTCTCATCGTTGGCACCAATGGAGCGATAAACCGACATTAGGTTGTTCATTACGACCGACAAGTTACGAAGCGAACGTTGACTTCATCACAAGTGATTCTTACTTTGACGGTCGGCTTTCAGCGTGACAATACAAATATTCTAATCTTTAATCAATCACTATAGTGATGATGCAAATAACATGAGGTCAGATTTAGTCATGCAACGGATGTTCTATTAAATCACAAACCAAGGAAGCCAGTCCTAATAAATATTTTTATTATTATTATCATTTAGGTAAAACTGTTTGTAGAATTTCATAAGTCTCCCACAAAAACTGTTAAATACTCCTTACCACCCACGAGACACTCTACGAGCCGTCAGCATCCTGACTTCATAAATTACATTTTCTTCCGATTCTTGGCTGAAAATACTAGTGAATATCTTAGAATACGGCGTATTGCATTTCTATTTTAGAATATATATTTAGTGCCTTAAAGGTGTTGAAGTAATTTTGGAACCAGACTGCCGGCAATGAAGCTTCGGAGTGACGCACTTAACTTCATTAGCACGCAATGCATCGAACATCAGGCGGCTTGTGCTTTGTTTGTTGCTTTTTCGCTAATTTTATCGTTTAGAGGAAGGAAGAATTTTATATGGTTTAGTCAAAAACTTGTAATTGCATTGTTATTAATAATTCTCAACACACATAATTATTTCCTTTTCAAATTCTCAGCCTCGGGTTTATTCTGAAAACATTCTTAAATTTCGCAAGTTACAGCCTTGATATTCTCATTAAGTATATTCTTCTAAGAAAAAGAGTGTATTAAAATTATCAATTCAGCAAATGAGCTAAGGCTCGAAGCTTTAACGCCAACCAGAACGGGGAAACTCATCGTACCTTTTAGTTAAAAAATCGGTTTAGGTGATTCTTAGGGTGTTCAGCCTCAAGAGATCGACAGCGAGAGGTTTAATTGCGGAACCTTTCTAGGGAAATGAACCCCAAAACGATATTACGAGATACTGGGTTGCTTTACAATTGGTACCTCTGAGGGATAAAAGAGATTTCAAGCCCCGCCGACAAATTAAGCAAGATGTTGGAGTTCTTTTCAAAATTCCCGACAAGCAGCTTGTCATTTTTTATATGTCTCTCCGGGAGCAGTACCACTTCCAGTTTCCTACAAATTGCACAAAACAAGCATTAAACCCTACTGAATTAAAATAGCAGTGAAAGACACAGAAAGGAATAGCTGATTCGCCAAGTGAAAAGACGACCTGTACGTATTACACACTGTAAGCACGAAGAAAACAAACAGCAAATAGTCATAAAAGACAACCATTTATTGACAGAATTTATTCTTGCTGGAGGAAGTCCGTAACTGTTAAACCCGCGGGGTACGCCCAGGAAAGTTGGGTGGGGGTGTGCGGCCCACTTCCCAAAACCCTTACCCTGTTTAGGACCAAAACCTGCGATTTTCCCCGTGGCTACCCTGTTAATGACCTTACTAAAACTTCGATACCTTATTTATAACCTGACACAGTTGCCGTAAACATCATTTGTGAAGGACTTTTGCTAATGAAGAAAAACTAGCTTCTTCTAGAAAGTATAACCAATTCAAGATTATAGTGCAAAACCCATAGCCTATACTATTTAAAAACCAAAATGGCGAAAAATCAATACCCTATTTCTTACTAACACAGCTGACAAAATACCGTTTAGGGCCGCACTAACCTATATAGGCCATAAGGGAGTACCTACCTCCTCCCTCAGATGTGTTAAAGAAAATCATCCGGCTCAGTCTAAAATACTCTGGTGAATCCTTTCAAATTGGTTCGTAAAAATCCCTAATGTGCACCAAGGGTATTACCATTACCAAATCAGTTCTACCAAAATTATTTCTGAGAAAACGTAACAGCTCTTACTAGGACATTTGTAGTTGTCAAGAAAAAACCGTGTTCTATTTATCCTCCCAGTCACACTCTAAGTAACGTGATGGAATATGGACAATAATATTTAATAAGTGGGCCTTCATCAATCCATCATCACGCGTGCATTTGAAAACTTAACGTGAACCAGTTACACTAGCACAAATACAGTATATGCATCTTAGATCATATCAAGCCATGTCCGCCCGTGTCGATGCCCTAAAACCATTGTATATCAACAAACTAACCAGTGTCAGTGTTTGATCTTAGCCTACTACATTACGAACCAAGTTCATGAAAGAAAAACAGAAAAGGTGCGCATATCGTATCTTACCCATTCTTAGTATGAATCAGTGATTTGAGTTGCAATGCAAAGGAGTTACAAAATATTTAAACTGGCGATGATAAAATTAAATTAAATAGTTAATTACATTTCGGTCCCTCGGTTTACACATGCGCAAAAAATATCGACACTAGCGCGACACAGCCAATCACTATGGTCTACAAAGTAATTCTAAGCTTCTCAGCCATGGCCTGAAGAAGTTTGCCTTGTGCTTCTACAGTGGCCTGGAGCTTCTTAAAGTTCTCTTCCTGTCTTTCGTCTCGTTTCATCTCGAGACACATGTCATCTATGTCACCCGCACCAGATACACGTTTCATCAGCTTATCCATAAAATCCCAATCGCTGAGATCATTACCAGCGAAGGCAACTCTTTGAAGACAAAAACAGTTTAAGTAATTAAGCCAAGGAGGGCCGGGTTTTAAAAAAAACTTACTTAAAATAAGATCAATTATCGGTGATATCGGATGTTGATACATCGAACGTGGACAATGGCCAATTCCTTCTGTGAGATGCGCTTGCGGGGAATCATGGTAGTTGCATTCATTAGAACAAATATCCAGTCCAAGATGATGAAAACAATTACCGTGATTCCCTGCAGGCGTATCTCGTAGAGGGAACTGACTATTCAGATCTGCTTTATCAACACAAAGTATTATTACTTAAGAAATAGAAAACATGTACCGTGTTTCTGTCGAGTTATAGAAACACGAGTGAAAGTTTAGGAGAACGAGAAATGCTGTGGGAACACGAGCCGCGGGCGAGTGTTTCCACAGCTTTTTCGAATTCTCCCAAACTTTCACGAGTGTTTCTATAACTCGATAGAAACACGAAGAATATGTTTCTTATAGAAACAAGGTCTTAAACCAATCAGCGCGCGAATTTGCTTTGGGTTATTTTCTAGCAATAATTAATCATAAAAAGTACACTTTCCGAGAAAACAAGAATAGCCAAGTGATGAAAAAAGGATTAAAAGACTGACAAAGGAGGCGTAAATTGTATCGCTCTGGAATTGAGTTTGATTGATTTAAACTACAATTTTGAATGCGATTGGTTGATTTAAACTACAACTTTAACGTGATTGGCTTATTGAACTGTCCAATAACAACTTAACAAGTGAATTAGTGGAAAATAGGAGTTTTTCGAGGGAAATGTAATTTTCATGATTAGAAATAAAATGATATCAATGGGTAAAGTAATAGGCGTCATTCTGCAATTCAGGAACGATTTGCTTAGAAATTTATTTTTCAGTCGTGGAAATGTGACAGAATGCTAAATTTATTTTGCCTCAGAAAGAATATAAAACTCAGATAAAAAAAACCCCTACCTCTTAAGGAAATTATTTTGATTCGGTTTTATTTCCAGAGAACGTTTGTATATGCGTCGTAAAATAAACTTTGGGTAAGATTTCACAATGTGGTCAACAAGTAATACTTGGTCTATCAGAGCTCGCAGACTTGCTGTCTTCCGGATGGCTTCGATGTCACCAACCGCCAAACCAACCTGTTATATATAAAAGTGTAAAGCAGCTAAGTTAGTAACATAACTGTCGTGAATATAACACACTCGGTATTGGACTAGAACTAGCTTACAATTGAGGCTAATGCTTGGAGTCCTTTCAAGTACAAATGTCATTTTTTTTTCCTTTGTATTGAATTCCACCGCATAAGGCTCCGTTGGAAGTTAGTTTCAGCCCAATACCGAGATTACGAATTTTACCCCTTTAATTAAGTCATATTTACTCGGCTGGTCAATTCCACCATATGCTTTCCCCTCCAAACGTCCTCGGATCCATCCGGCGATAGAGACCAGGCACCCTTTATTTCAAAATACTCAATCTAATCAGAATATAATGCAGTTGTGTAGTTAACCATCTAAGGTTTGTGTGGCTTCCTCTCTTAATTAATTACTTGAACTTTTATTTTTGCCTAAATGATATAGTTCCACCATATTCACCGAACTATTTTATTAGCAATCGCACTTTTCACACTTACATCACAAGACAAAAATTAATTGTTGCGTCAAAAACGCAGTAGCTGGGGCGGAGTCCCCTCTACCAATCGTGGACACCCAACTAATAGCCTTATTAAACCATTTATCAACTCTGAATTACAAAAGATTCGTGGGCACTTATTTAGCAAGAAATGTACGTACCAACAAGTTGACAAGCACAACAGACACCATGACCACAAATGCAAAAAACAGACAGAACGTGAGTGCGGGCAGTGGGACATACGGGATATCTGTTCCTGGTACTGTGTTGTTGTTCACAATGTTGTCCACCAGCATGCCTGCGTAATCCAATTCACCAAGCATCATAACATGAATCTTTGCTATGGCGAACCAGAAGCTTGTGAAATTTTCCTACGAAGAAATGTTTCATTTATTATTTAAAACTAGCACAGTCTGTTTCATTAAAAGTTCCAGAAATAACACACCAAGCGAATTAGCTGGGATGGTAGTATTTAAAAGATGATTTTAGCAGTAAAAAAGAGATTTGGGGGTATTAACCATAATGCGGTTTTACAAAAAAAAAAGTAAAAGGAGAAGAAAGAAATTAAGAAAGAAAGAAAGAAAGAAAGCAAACAACCAAATATAGAACACATTGGTTCACAGTTGTTATCCTAGCTTCTCACGCTCATTAATAACTCATCAAGTTTAAACAACAGAATTCCCATGTCAATGACACTGTTTGAATATCCGATGATAATTAGCAAAGATCGCTTAGTTTTACCATTTTATTTATTCGTTATCTCCTTAATTTTGATTTCGATCAATTGAGAAGATATATCAAACATCCAAGTTCGTTCACCTCGAAGCTCATCAAAAATCATGCTTCGCTGTGTATCGTATTTTCAACTCTCTTCTCCAGTGTTTCGAAATTTGGTCAAACACGGTATTTCGTTTAAAACTTTTACTGTTTTTCGGGATCTTTTCCGAGGTTAAAAATACTTAAAATCGACGTTTCGATCAGTTTCACTGATCTTCTTCAGGTTGTTGTTAAAAATGACAATATGGTGGATTGTTTCTCATGTTCAGCTTGGTAACCGCACCAGTAGATCGTGACTATTACACGACGTATGTGAAAAAGGGCGGGAAAATGTAACGAGGCCTGTCAAGTAACGATATTTCGTGTTTGATGTATTACTCACCTGCTCCTGGAGTAGAACATAAAACGCCAAGGAAAAGCCAGTTAGGCCAATAACGAAGGTAGACATCACTTTGAGAAAAGTGAAAAGCACTTCGACATACATTGTCACATACACGCCAAGCCCACCGAAAATACGAAGAGACATCGTAATATTGATGTAACACAGAAGCAGTCCTATAACTCCAGCGGTCCATTGCGTTTCCATGCTGTACAACTCTCTTTCATACATGTAAGGGAAGATAAAAATCCACACCATTGTAAACATTCCTAAATCTAAAACGTTTGTGTAATCCTTGAAGTACGATAGTCGAAGCCACACCAGTTGAACTAACTCCTTGAAAAGTTGAATAACCAAGAATACAGTCAATATATAAGGGATTGTCCTCACGAAGGTTGATTTGACTTTTTCCTCTGGTCTCTTGGTTGTTTCAGTGGAGTTGAATGAAAACTCGACTTTCTCTCTTTCTTTGGCCACAAGCAAAGTGAACAAAAGGACGAAAACTGCAAATATTATGGTATTGGCGATGTTGACGAACTTCCCCAAAATCATCCACTTCCAACGTAGCAATACTTGAGTAACTTTGTGATTTAGCAACCTTTCCCGTCGATGTATCGCCATAGTCGCGGGGCCAAAGTAATTTAGGCACTCGGAATTCACGTCCGGATCCAATGGAATGAAATTAAATGTGACAGAAAAATCTTCGTGTGACGGGGGAAGGGGACTGTAGCTTATACACTGGTCAAGAACAATCTCTGCGACGTCCGGAAGTTTTTCTATTAATTTTTGCATAGGAAACACGCCTTGACTAGACTTAAGCACTTCTTCCCACCTAAGAGAGATACAGTAACTGTTCAGTTTCAGTGTGGTTAGTTTGAACCAACAAGGAGGGTTGGAAAACTGGCTTCCAGCTGATTCCAAGCGGGACCCGCAGGGCCAAACTCAGGAGGTGGGAGGGTCACAGTGAGAGGCCATTTTCTGATCGTATTCTTTGCAGAACAAGTTTGGCAGGGTGGGTGAATAGGCTGTGTAGTGTCAGACTACCTGTGATTGAGTGAGCGAAAAAGCCTGTGTATGCTTCTGGAAAAGAGTCAGGCTGGGTGCATTGAAATTAGCACAGTTTTCATAAATTCAGACATATATTTAATTTACTTTTTCCTAACTTTCTATTGTAATCTATTAATTACTAAAATCTTTTGTAATCAGATGTTGATAGACTGATTCGCCAAGACTAGCGCGAGCTATCCGCAGGCCAGACTAACTGTAAAAATGTAAAACAAGAAACTGATAAACGGCGGTAAAGCATGTAACGATGACAGTGGGTAATATTTTATAGCTCACCTTTCATGTCTCAGAAGTGTCTTGGCAACCTCGCCTGCTTCCCACTCAATGGCGACATCTAGGCAAGTCATATCCCTTATATTTCTGGCCGTGACGTCAGCTCCCTTGTCCAGCAAGAACTTGAGAACATCTCGACGATTATGCATGCAAGCAACGTGAAGTGGCGTGTTTTGACTTGAATCTTTATGTTCCAGTGTACTTGGTAAAAGAGAGTCGAGCAGAATTTTTACGGTGCTTAGTGAGCCGACCTTGACTGCTAAATGCAGGGCTGTGCAATGGTTTCCGTCCCCAAATGTCACGTCAGAGCCCTTTGAAATCAAGAACTCGCACATTTTTCTGAAATTTAAAGGAATGAGGGATAAGAACCAGTGGGTTTACCCTGTGATAAATTAGGTTTTAAGGGAGATCAGGGTGGCCTCATGGTTAGTGCGCTCGACTCCGGATCGAGCGGTCCGAGTTCGAGACCTGGCCGGGGACATTGCGTTGTGTTCATTGGCTAACAACATCCTCTTTATTTCCCTTTTCATTAATTACAAATATACATATCTATATCTAGCTAAGGATTGGGGGTTCTGGTAACCCGAAATAACCACTAGGTTAAAAATGCCGGGTTGGCTTGATTCTCACAGTGCCTCTCTCCACCCAGGTGTATAAATGGGTACCGGTGAAGTTAGTGCTTGGGGTAACCCTGCGATGGACTAGCATCGGCCCAGCCAGGGGGAGTAGAAATATTCCTAGTCGCTTCGTGCTACAGAAACCGGGATAAGCTTCGGCCTGATGGGCCACTAGGCGCGTATGCGTGCAGACTTTACTAAGGGAGATCTTTTACGCTCTTGACTGATCCGAGCGATCGCAATAAGCGCCTTGGCCGGGGAACGGTTTAATTTGATTCACAACGGATACTTGAGGAAGTACAACCGAGACGTCTAGATTCATCAAGTCATCTTACCCACTAAGAGACTTTAGGCGGGAAACAATACCATTGTCACTTGTCATGAGAGCTCAAATCAACCAATAAATATACGATTTTACGAGCTAGTAATGACGTCCTATAATTTGTGCGTGTTTAAAAGGCGGTTAAAATGTTTAGGCAAGTTTGAAAGGACTTAGCGGTTAAAATGTTTAGGCAAGAGAATGTGATCTGGATCATAATCTCTTGGAATAATGTATTCGTAAAGCTACCCACGTGTGTTTGTTTCTGGCAGCCAAATGAAGAGGTGTCAATCCAAGTTCATCTCTGTCATTCAGCATGTTTTGGCAACCGCAAAGAAGCCCTGCGCACTGTAGTGCACCGTTTTCAGCTGCGATATGAAGAGGTGTCTTCTCGTTTACATCACGATCAATTATGAACTCGCACTGCTGTTTCCATTGTATTAGAATTTCCAATATCTAAATGAAATCGAAAAGTAACAGATTTATTTCAGTTTCATTACAGAGATGAGAATTAACAAAATAGACATAAGCAGCAAAGTGGTTTCCACGACTTTTTAATGACTTATATGTACACGTGCTATGTCGAGCTGGCCAAGATAATTGAGAAAGACAATTTCAGATCAGTTGGCTAGATTTCGCCCTTAATACCCTAGGAGAATACAGTATACTAGTGTGCAATTTCAACTAAATCGGTCGCTCTCTGTCATCAAAGTACTGCATTCAATTCAACGGTAGACCTTTTTAATATAAGGGTTAAAGAAATTTTTATTTTGCATTTTGAACCTTTCCATGTCCGTTTTTGTCCCATCTATAAAATTAGTATAAATCTGCTAGCGTTTCATCACAAATGCCATGTCTGATTCAGTGGCTACACAACTCGATCACTATCATTTCTGTCGTAGCCGCTTCTTTACGTTTTCGAAATGTCTTTGAAGAGGCTAGGAGTTAGTAAAAGTTTTGAACTAGTAGTAGATTTATACTAAAACAATTAGATGTATACTTGCAACAAATTGATACGATATCGATTGAAAGTGTTTTATTCGTTTCTCATAAGCACATTGGGAGAACATAATCAGGGTAAACTATATCTAAATAACACACGATTCAGTCTGACGGAGAAAGCAAATATATAAATTTATACCTCTGAATTTTCTAGACCGGCTGCCAAGTGAAACACACTTCTTAGGTCATGATCCTTTGAGTGTAGTAAAATTTTATCTGTGTCTCTTTCCAAGAGCATTTTCACTATTTCTGCCCTCATGTACATTACGGCCAAATGAAGACAACTGTTCAATGAAGAGTCGGTTGCTGTTATATCAGCTCCGTGGTCCAATAAAACCTTCGTACTTTGACTTCCCCCTTGAGTCACTGCAATCAGGAACGGTGTCATAGCCAACATGTCCTTAGCTTCCGGATCAGCTCCATTCTCCAAAAGAAGCTCAACTATTCGGCTGTGATTGAACGCTGAAGCACTAAGGAAAATATATTTCTCTAATGAAATATAGGCTGCTAGCCACTATAAATCACTAAACATTTCATATATATTATTGATATTTTAAGTTTTTACATCAAATTTAGTTCACATATTTCTCTTATTTATTTATCCATTAGGGTTTTTGTGTTTCAAAGTAAAGTAAATTATTTTAATTTTAAGTAGCTACGGATATATTTTATTGAGAAAATGAGTTCCAAATTAGTTTTTCATTAAGCTAAATACTACTGACATTTAAAAAAAGTCTTTCACTCATTCATTCACCCATTCATTCTAATCCAATTCAGCAAAAAAACACCAAAAAGCACATGTGGGCTAACAATAGATATAAACTTCATACAAATCAAATCTAAAAAACCAAAGTGTTTCATTTGAACCGTTAACGTACCTTTATTGATATAAAAGGATGCCAAAAATAATAATATTAGGATCAAAAAATCTGGCTCAAAGACTTTAGTAATAAATTATGATGAGTTACATATCAAGGTTCTGACTATTTTGCAGAACGGAGAGTGGTGTCGATGATATATGACCTCTGGACTGCAAAACAGTCGTATCTTTCGCGAACGCGAGCCACGCTCAATATTCGAACGAAGGGTCTGGTACGAGCGTAAAAACGGCAAGGGCGAATGGGAAGAGACGCTAAAGCCGACAGTCGTTTTCTCGCCTCACACGCCGCGTGCAAGGCTCGCGCGTTTCACACGTGAGGATCGCAATTACGGCGCTTCGCGTCTTCCGAAAACGACTGTTTTGCAGTCTATATGACCTCGGCCTAACCCTGACCGTGAACTTCACCCTGACTCTGGTTACTAAAAGAACGGACGATTCAATCCACATCCAGAGGATCAAAGTAAATAAATGGTGTAATCAAGACTTCTACAAGTATAAAAAAGTTTTATACGGGGAGGCTCCGCCCCAAGTTCCAACCTTTTACCCTTTTATATACCTTTTTTTCAGAAAAGGCACCCCTTTCGTATACCTTTTATTGGAAAAAGGCACCCCTTTCATATACCTTCTTAAGAAGACTTATGAATAAATCATTAAAACAGGAAGTCTTCTTGTTTTTTCACGTAGCGCGTAATAAATTAAAATGAAACAGTCATAAGTTGCGTCTGCTTGATCTGTTTCAATTCAGGTACCCGAATGAAGATTTACCTATCCTTTCATATACCTAAACTTGTGAAATCCCTATCCTTTTACATACCTGAAACCTGCACTTGAGGTACCCTTTCGGACGGAACCCCCCCGTATAGGCAATGTAGTATCCCCCCCCCCGGGGACGAGTCCGACGATGGAAATCAATGTCGGTTTCCGTTGATTACAATGAGTAAAAAACTAATAGACAAATTACATTTCAAGGTTATTTAAGCTATACATTCCGACCGTCTTTGTAAAGAGTCATTAAAACAGATCCGAAGCAAAACAAAGTAACGAAACAGCTGTGATTGTTGATTTCTACCTGTGTAACGGAGTTCTTAGGCTCCCGTCTCTTAGATCAATGACAGCTCCATATAAGATCAGAAGTTGGACCAACGTCTCATGACCATATTTAGATGCTAAATGAAGAGGCGACGAACCAGCCAGCCAGTCGACTACATCCCGGTCCGCTTCGTGACGTAAAAGCACGTCCACCACTTCCGTGTGACCTCTACTGCAGGCGTAGTGAAGAGCTGTCTTACCTTCGTGGTCTTTTGTATTGACAAACTCAGTTACAGAAAACTGTCTTTTTGAAACTTAAAAAAAATGGTTTAGTATCAGTTTCAATGCTGATTAAAGTTTGTTCAATTTAATTGTCAATTGATTTTGAAAGGGAATGAAAAGAGCTTTCGGTAAAATGGCCAATCACTCCTTCCTTCATTTATATAAGGTTTGCGTAAATCACGACCACGGGACAGTAACGTTCTCAGAATGTCATCAAACAAAAGATTTCACTAACGAGTAGAGCCAATGCCTAGGCGGATGACCATGGGTTAGCGCATTTCTTAGCCGTCCTCCGCAAAAAAGCAATACCGGAAAGAGACCAAAGCTTGCTCAGTTTTCCTGGAGAACGTGAGCCACAAAGGCCAGTTACCAATATTTATATTTGATGTTGAACGCTTTGATGTTACGTTAGGCTTATGACTATCCCTGAACAGATCTAGAGATAAACGAAATTCTTATCTTCTGTATTAAACTGAATTTCTAGACGTCTTTATGTTGACTCGACGAGTCAAAACCAAAACTGAGACAAAGGCACGGCAAGACACGTGCCAAAAATCATACAATAAGCCCTAAGAAAATAAACTATTACCTGTTTCAATAAGAAACTCGCAAATATTTTCGTTCCCTTGCCAGGCTGCAAAGTGGAGTGGAGTATGTTGGGTCGCCGATGTCATTACGTCCGCATCATTTGCTAAAAACAGCTCGCATGTTTCTTGATTTCCACTCAAACAAGCCAAATGAAATGGAGAAGCTCTTTTTCCATTAACTGCCGCTGCCTTTACCCTGGAATCTCTCAAGAGAAGCCTGCATATCTCCGTAAAACCTCTTCGTGCTGCTGAGTGAAGTGGTGTTAAAAGGTTATCGCCCTCTCTAAAAGGATCTGCCCCTCTATCAAGCAGACGTTTAACAATCTCAGCTCTTTCGAACCTATAAAAAATATCGGCCATTATCCAGAATACGTGTTATTTTTGCCATTGCTCTAGGATTTAAGATGACGAGGAGGGGGGGTGGGTGGGGTTATGGAATAAAACACGGACAACAGCATGCGTGTCCCCTATGCTGGTCGAATTGAAATTTGGATAGGGTGGCTTGGAATGAAACCGGAGAACCGAAATAAAACCATCAGAGTAAGGCGAGAACCAACAACAAACTCAGCCTACATATGGCACTTGGCCGCGATCGAATCCGGACCATATTGGTGGAGGGTGAGTGCTTTCACTACTGCTCCCTTCAAATTGCACATACCTAACAGCAGCATGAAGCGGCGTTAATCCACTCTTTCCTAAGACATTGATGTCCGCACCCTTATCCAGCAGAGCAACCACTGTCACAACATCACCGACACGGACAGCTCGATGGAGGGCAGACAGACCTTCACTGTCTACGTCGTTGATCTCTTCCATATCTAAAGAGTTTTCGTAAGAAAAGCCGTTTGTCAAACCATTTTCGACGGGTTTGAAAGCTTGAATTTCCTTTCTCAGCAGAGCCGTTGGACTGACATTTCGTGATCCTTTTGCGCTGCCCGGGTTAGAGATAAGTTCCAGATATTCACTATTGATCAGTGGCTCAACTTTGGACAGGGATAACACTGTGCCTCTAGACGCCATGCTTGGGCTATCTGAATGAATTAAAATTAAAAAAACACGTTTATTAAAAAAAAAAATTGTCGTTGTGATCATAAATATTATTTAAAGCCACTGCCATTATACTTCGATCGTAAGATGAGAACTTTGTCTTAATAATAATAATAATAATTAATGTTATTATTATTAGTATCATTATTATTAGTATTATTTTTTTCTTTCATCTTTTTTTTTCTTTCATTACAATTAAAACAGAAAGACCTTTTACATACACGTACTGTAAATAACATAACATGTTCACTACTACTTAACTCTACTGAACAGATGAATGGAAAACTTAAACAGTTTTGCCCAAAGCGCTTACATCACAAAATTGCGAAATTTAACTTTTCAATGACGTAAGCTTATAAATATAACATGTGGCAACTAACAGCCTGCCATACATGTTTTATTTTATAAACTAGTTTTATACGCATGCTAGTTTCGTCGACAACGCAAAAAAAAAACTCAAAAAGCATCTCAGCCAGTGACACGATACTCCGATACCATAGTCGTGTTTCAGAAAATGTAAGAGTAAAAGACAATGCTTTTTCCTCCCTATTCGTAACCCATTAAATCATTGGACAATTTATCTATGACTCTGTCTGTTGTGACTCGATATCATAATTCCAATATGAAGACCCGTGATTAGGTCATCACAGTGAATATTAATTTCATGCTTGGCCTATCAATAACAAACCGAAGATCTACACCTGTAAACCACAAGAAATCAGCATGTTACTTACACAAGTCTTCAATAATTTAGTTTCATAAGCAAAAGCCTAATTTAACTATATTATTAATGATCAAAAACACCAACGTCATGGTCGTTCTACATTTTAATATTCTATTCACGTAATTTTCCTCAACGAGTTCCTGCTATAGAATTGTTAAGCATGCCACTTCAAAACTCTCAGTCGTCGCAACCACAGTCGTCGCCAAACCATTAATTTGACCAATGATCATACGCCTGTGCTTTTCATTCAACAGTATGTCTCGTAACAAGCTTACAAAGAAGCCTCGGTGCAAAGTAAATTGCCGATTAATTAGTCACCGTTGCTTTCATATTTGAACCACTGAGGCTACGAAACCGTAAAGTTACAGATCAGGTGGTTTTACTTTCTCAGCTTAAACACAAACGTTGAAAGCGCAGTGTAATGCAACAACAACTAGCTTTTTAAGACACAAATCACTGAGAAATATTGCTATCTGTGCTCTATTTATTATAGGCTGAACGTGGTGAATGGAACTAATAGTTAAGGAAAATAAAAGCGTCAAACCTGATCCCCTGTTGGCATCAATAGAACGATACGTCGACTTTTGACTACTCATGGCCAAACTGCGTGATCATTTGCGGATGATATGTAATATTAGTTCGGTGTTTGTTGTTCAGCGTGACACGAAATATTCTAATTCAAATTACCGTCAGATGATGCTAATCCGGCTAAGTCAGGAATTAATTGAGCAACCGATTAATTACTCTGATATTGGCTGAAATGTGCATGATTTAGAAAATCATTGTTAATTAAAAGTGTCCTGTTCTTTTCTTTTAGGAAAAAATTCTGCAGGTTGCTCTGATGAGGTTATTGTATTTGATAAAAAATTCTGGAAATTCAAGAAAGTCAAGAACGGACATTTTGCCTGGTATAGAGATTATGATAATTTATCGACTATGTCACCGAAAAACAGGTGAAGCAATATAAATTGAAATTAGCTTTCGCCAATCCTCAAACAAACTATTCTCTTGTCAACCAGTGTTTATTTTCATGAGATGAGGATCTATTACCAAGTTCAATACTCGGCTTACTAGCTGTAAAATAATTGAGACTCCTTAAACTTGTAATTTTCCAAACATGGGCATGCCCTCATTATATAAATAAATAATTAATAAGACATGCGCTATATTATGAAATTAAAACCGTGAGAAAAAAGGCACCCGAGATATCCTTATTATAAAAAAAAAGGTTGTGTTTTTACTGGGACCTTTTTAGCTAGATCGATAAAGCCGGAAATTCAGTGAAAACATTTCGTCTTGTGTTTAGCGAGTTGAAAATACAAGCTGTTTATTTTCACGAGGGAAGAGAATGGAATATCGCGCCTTCATGACCGGAAATTCACGCAAAGTAATACTTCCTCGTGAGAGGGACTCTGTAAAATATCGACGCGGACAGCGGACTGCGGACGGTGGACGGAATAAATAGTCAAAATAAGAATTAAAATTAAAGTTAATAACATAATGATTTAAAATAACATCATTATTAAGCGAAATAGATTCGAAAATTGCAAAAATGTTCATATTCTTCAGCTTATATACGATTTAATCACGAAACAAGTGGGAACTAAGATCTCGGTACGTTATTGCCATGTACTTATACTTTGTTTAGCCTAATTTGTAATGCAAGATAGTCGCAAAGTATTGGCTTTCGAGGGACAAAGTTTGAATTCTTCCTTGAACATGCTGCTAACTTACTTTCTATATTGTAAGGCTGTTTGACCAGAACTGTATGCATTATGTTACTTCTTATCTCCGTCCGGTTTTTCTGTTGTAGTTTACTTCGAGAAAGTTCTACGTTTGAGATTAGAGATGTTCTAATGCATGTTTAGTTTTATACCTCCTTTGTCAGTTCTGGTACCACCATCAATGACATCGAGGACCTTTCCAAGTTTTCATGGTTTGTCATCGATAACTTGTTTCACAATACAGGATCGATAACTTTTTGTTTAATAATCCCAAGTACGTCGACGCCGCAGGTCAATAAATCAGTCTCCTTGTCTTCGTCTTTTTGTCTGGTCAGGTTGAAAGTGCCTATTAACAATGTTCAATAGCTTCCACATTCATTAATTTCACTCGTGTGCCTTATTTTCATTCAACTCAACTTTTTACACAACAGTTGTGTCCTCAACCAGAAACACATCTCAAATCTAAAGAGTCTGTAGACCAGGCACCTGTAAAGCTTCACCAGTGTCAACTATCCTACTGATCTTAACTTCAAGAAATTAAATTGCAAATGAATTTGTTCTTATCCGCATAGAAAAACGTTTACACAGCTGAAAAAACTGGTATAAATTAGCGATGCCTATGCAACGGTTTTTGTTAACACGATTTTCCTGTCACCCAATGAAACGCCAAACTGCCGAAATAATGTTCTAAAACACAAAAGTAACACCTCAGACGCGCACATGTAGAGAGCAAGGGAAACTGAATCAAGGAAAAGAGAGTCGCTTTGTGGTCAAATAGTCGTTGAAACGCCGATAAACATGATTTCCATTGCAAGCACTTGAAAGAACTACAAACGCGATTACCGCACCAATACACTTGTATCCGTACTACCACCCTCTAGACAAAAATCAGTCTGCGGTCTTGAAACCTGAATCAACTAATTCTTGCTTCTACAGCTACAGGTATATACCCCTTTAAACCGATTTGCATTTGACAGAATTTCTTGCCAGAGAAACAAATAAAGAAGGTAGAAGTAAATAAACCAATTAATTCAGTCCTTTATTTTGAACACTACTCTTCTAATTGAGGACACTATAGACACTCTTACCATAGTATGCTTGGTAACAAGGCCTTTTCATAAAGCTAGGTCAGTTTACTTAAATGCCTATAATTGTGTTATTGCCTATAGCTCCGAATATAGTGGTCAGCAGAGTGCTCAGGTGACACATTTACTGGGAGGGTAAATACATATTACATAAACAGCACACTTAACAATTACATACTATTAACTATCACCCAACTAGTGGACTAATGTAAATCCTGCATTTTGATTGGCTACGCAACTAGAGGACTATTAGTAATAGCCATTAAGTAGCGAAATTCTCTCGTTTTATTCCCAAATAAATATTCCTTCAACTTGCATTTGCAATATTTATTATTGCTTTTTCTGTCCGACTAGTTGGGTGATACTAAAACAATTAGAACCCTTCGCCCTTCAAGGGCCACGGGCCTAATTGTTAAATAACAATCGAAACTACTTACGCGCGCATGCCAAAAAAATATAGAACTCAACCTCAGTGGTCTGGTACATTACCACGGCAGCGAAAAATTTAAATCAGTAAACAGACCTGATACTGGCACGAACGTACCACTGATAATAATCAATTAAAGGATGAAAGACTCTTCTTATTATTAAGAGAATAGGGAGAAATTCACCTTATATTTAAAAATAAGTAATAAATATTTAAATAAAGCAGATGATAAAGATGTTCTTCTCATTTTTTACTTATTTCTTAATTTGTAGTTTATCGGCTATAGCTCTGAGCAGTTCGCCCTGAGCATCCACAGCAGCTTGCAGGGTCTTGATTCTCTCCTCCTGCCTTTCGATTTGTTGTTGATCGTAGTTGTCCAAATCTTCGTTATCGTTGTTTTGATCGGAATCTCTCTTGCGAATGAGGTCCAAGAACTCGTCATCTGAGAGACCAACACCAGAAAAGGCTAACCTGAAAACAAAGAACAGATTAGACTACTAGACTGCCCTAGCCAATCACAAGGAGCGCAGACAGCCTAGTAAGCCTATCATAATTCGAAAAAAACCCTCGTTACGAAAGCGCGGGGAAACGTGTCGGAGCGTGTAACTAATGGTTTAGGTTTCGCTTTTGGGTGGACGGAAGAAGTGTGGCGAGTTAATACGCTCACAGCTCTTTCTCACGACATATAACATCGCGGCTGGAAAAAGTTACTTGAAAACATGCAAAGACGTTTAGTTGACTCCAGGTGCACTGTGTGATAATTGAAAGTAAAATTTTTAAAAGCTGACTTTTTTTATGTTCTTACTTTTTGGAAAGAGGAATAGACTATCCCTTCTCCACCGGTTAAAATAAATTATTTAAGAAAATTGTAAATATTGCTTGGTTTGTTAACAAAAGAATCGGCACGTCATTACATTAAAATCTGTACAGAACAATATTATAATAAGTAAGATAAGATGCCCAATAATCGAGCTTGTGAAGGAAATGGGTATCAGGCACCTTAAAGAAGAAAGGTTATAAAATCATATACACACTTCTTGATGAACGTATTCTGGTTTGGTGCTAGCTCCATGCACTCTTTATAACCTAGCCGTAACAACGTTTTAGGATATCTCTTCTGTATGTTATCCACTAATATGGCCTGATCTATAAGAGTGCGCAAACTTGCAGTCTTCTGGATTGAATCGATGTCTCCAACTGCAAGACCAACCTGCAATACAAAAACAACCAAGTGCTCGAGTTTGACGCATCTTGCTTGGTTGAGGTTCGGTTCGCCGTTCGTTTGATTCTTGTTTTATGTTTGTTTTTTTGGCGTGTTTATTTTTTGTTTGTTTCTTTGTTTCTTTGACTGTTTATTCGCTTCTTGTTCTTTTGTCCGCGCTTTCATTTTTTTCAAAATTCATTATGAAATGAAATATTTTCTCCTCAACAGAGCGTGTGTAATCACTGGCTTTTCAGGAAAGAAATTGACTATTCAGTAGGTGTTAAGTTCTGCTACTAAATTAACAGCAATAAAAAGCGTATGAAAAAAACTTTTCATTCACACTTCAATAAAGTCCTCGACTGCTACTACTTCTGTGGGAGGCGCGGTGGCCTCATGGTTAGTGAGCTCGACTCCGGATCGAGCGGTCCGGGTTCGAGCCCTGACCGGGGACTTTGTGTTGTGTTATTGGGCAAGACACTTAATTCTCACAGTGCCTCTCTCCACCCAGGTGTATAAATGGGTACCGGCAAATTTAGTGCTGGGGGTAACCATGCGATGGACTAGCATCCCATTCAGGGGGGAGTAGCAATATTCCTAGTCGCTTAATGCTACAGAAACCGGGATAAGCTCCGGCCTGATCGGCCACTTAGGCCAGTATGCAGACTTTACCTTTTTACCTACTGCTGCTGCTACTACTACTGCTATTGCTACTGCTACTCACTCACCAAGAGATTCATGAGGACTATAGAAACGGACAGAACAAACATCACGAACATGATGTACGACAACTCTGGCAGTGGAACATACAGCCTGTCTGTGCCAGGGACCTTGGCACTGTTCACAACGTTTTCAGACAAAATGTCGGAGTAATCCATTTCGCCAACCATCATCACAAACACCTTCACAAACGACACCCAAACGGATGAAAAGTTATCCTAAAGTGCAAGGAGAGATCGGAAACACAAAGGATCATAATTACTTGAGGAAAATCCTGAGAGTGCGAAACGACGTAACATCGACAACGACACTTTGCCATTGCGTATTTCTCCTAATAAAATGAACGCTTTTGCGGTACTGAAAGAACATCATATCCGAAACACTATTACGTAGAATACGAAAAGGCTTATTTTCATGCTTAGCGAAGGAAATATTCTGACATCGAATTGTTTAATATATCTTGACTTTAAATGATTTTAAAGAACTATGGGACCATCTGCGCCTCTGTTACCGTAATACAGTTACTTAATTTCACAGTTTTCTCAGTTTCTTCAGTCAACTTCTCAAGATCAATTCTTACGCCACGCTCTTTTTTAATTTTGTATTCATGCTGAACGAACGAAACGCAATATTGCAACCGTTATGTGCTACTTGATAGTAGTAATGGAGATAAAATGGCTTCCAAACGTCCTAGTTTTCTTTCATGAATTTCTATCACTGTTAAGCTTCCACTAAAGTTAACGGCCGTCTCTTTCTATCAGCAATCTGCCATCTTTGCCAAAAAGAAGTGAAACACAACGATGATGTATTTAAATTATATTTAATATATTCCCTAGCCGTAATATCCATCGCCTCCGCTAAACTTTGTTGAAATTAAGATGCGGATAATAACCAAATACAGCGGAAACCTCTCCTCCCCCATCATTAATCAGGCCACCACCGGGCCACAAAAAGGTTGCCTGAATTTTTTTTAACGGAGTGGCCATATTAAAGGGGATCTTTAAATAAATAACTGATTGAGCTTTTGTTTCGACCACAATAAAGCGACCGTAATGACGAGGTCGCCGTAACGGGGTTGCTGTATACCTCCAAGGTGATGATGCACTGTACCTGGATCTCCACTTTCTATCTTACCTCTTGCTTCAGCAGAACATAGAAGACTAACGTGAAGCCAATAAGCACGGTAGAAAAGATAAGGATCACTTTAGCAAACGTTAGAAGCACCTCGATGTACATGGTCACGTACAGGGCCACCGAACTCACTCGACGAAGAGCGAGAATCAGGTCTACGTAGCACAGCATTAGACCCAATGTTCCCGCTGTCCACTGCACTTCAATGTCACCGTACAGGTCGTCTCTAGTCACGAAAGGAAGTATGTAGATAAAAGTACACGCGTACATACCGAAGTCCACAAAGTTTGTGTAATCTTTGAAGTAGTTTACTTGTAACCATAGCATCTGAACAAATTCTTTCGAAAGGCCTATAATCAAAAAGGCAAAGATCACTGCTGGCATCGCTTTTGATTCGTCACCATCCGTGTCTGATGTGGCGCTACCATCGCCGTTCGAAAGGTTCACTTTGCCTCTTTCCTCAATAATGAACACAGAAAACAGTAGAAGAAAAACGAAGAAAAACAAGAAGTTCAAGTAGTTAATGAACTTTCCAAGAACCAGCCATTTCCATCGCAATAACATTTGCGTAACACTGTGATTTAAAAGGCTCTCTCGACGGTAGGTCGCCATGGAAGCAGGACCAAAAAAGTAGTGACTACTGGTTGTGGCATCGGGTGGGTCCAAAGGATGGAAATTAAAGGTCACCGTAAAGTCTGGATGAGTGGTTGGCAGGTCGTTGTAGGTAATACATTGATCCAAAACGATTTCAGCCACTTCAGGAAGTTTTCTTATCAGTTTTTCCATAGGTGTTACTTGATCTGTAGAATTGAGGCAAACCACCTCTTTCCATCTGTGCAAACAAAGCACAAATTAATGACACCAGACAAGCAAGGACATCAGTGTATACTTCCAAAGACCTGAATAGCCTGGGTTAGAGACGTCTATCATTTCCTTAAAACCTCTTAACGTGCCCTGCTATGTTGAGCAAGCTATGTCACATCCCTGTCTCTAACCGTAGAATGGAAACCTTAAACCTCGGTTTGCTACGGGGGCAAATACTACATAGGTCATAGAAATCTACAACTCAACAATTATAATTAGATAAATTACATTTGGGGGAGATTGAAACGGTGCCCACGTTAACACACCTCTTGTGTTTGACGAGGGTCTTCGCCACCTCAACTGAATCCCACTCGATAGCGACATCTAGACAAGTCATGTTCTCATTGTTTACGGAAGTAACGTTAGCTCCTTGGTCCAGGAAGAACCTTAGTATTTCAAGACGATTGAGCGAGCATGCTATGTGAAGTGGTGTGTTTCCATCAGCATCTTTAATCTCCAGTGTATTTGCCAGCATAGGCCTCAGCAGAAGCCGGACGGTTTCCAGTGAACCAGCTTGGACCGCTAAATGAAGCGGAGTACGCTGACGAGAATTGAGGGATGCTACGTCACTACCTTTTCCCAACAGGAGTTTACAAGTCTCCCTGAAAAGATAACATTAAGCTTCTAAGTAATTTATAATTACAACATACTAGTTGAGATGTGCAGCAAACTAAAAGGCCAGCTTTCATTTTTCTAAAACAGTCTCCTTGTTTTTTAAAGCAATCATTTTTTCAGAGAACATTTACGATCATCATTGGAAATTTCAAGACGTGCCAATGCAATCCCGCCGTATTAATGGCGAAGCCGCATTATAATATTTGAAACTGGCCTCGCATGAGAAGGACGGTGGCCATAATAACCCTTAGCTTATTGGGAGTTCAGAACTTAGTTAGAAAACACCCAGAAGAAACAACGCGCGCTGATTTGCTAAAAACTGTGTTTCCATTAAACAGTTAGACTATGAGCTCGAAATTTCTATTTAAACAAAAGAGTGTTTCTGTCGAGGAACTATCGGCTGATTGTTGCCCCGCGAAACGTTTATGTCCTTAAAGCAAATATTTGCCCGAGGAGCGAAGCTTTAAGGGTATATATGCTAGTTTTAAGAACATCAAATTTCCAAGGGGCAACTATCAGAGCGATAGTTCCGAGGCATAAACACTCTATCGTCTTTATTGTTCACCACTAAATTTTCTTCCACGCGCCAGTTCAAAAATCATATCGAATTACTTCCAACTTTTTGAAAGTCGTGACAGCCAAATGTAAAAATTGAAAAAGAAAACAGTCAAAAACCCACTTAATACAATTTCAATAGTTAATTCTCGATATGCCCGCTTGTTTACAGCAAAATATTCACGGACGAGTGCCAATTTAAATTTAGTGGTGAACTATGAGAACTGATAGTGTCTCTCCGCGAACAAACAACTATCCCGTCACGTGATCAGTTTAAGCCAATAGGAATCGGAGAAGATTTAGCTGATCAATCGCGCATAGAAATCGAGAGCGAATAATCTATTTGTTTTACTGTAAATCTACTATTCGTTCAAAAATTAAATCTTAATCCTCTTCAAAGACACTTTGAAAACACAAAGAAGCGACCCCTAGCGCACGCTGCTACGCATCTCACCATCTACTTAGCAATTACACCCGCAGCCGCTACGGTTCAACAGCCCATGAGGCGAACATGGGCTATATTGGCCCGTGGCCCTTGAGGGCGAAGGGTCTAATTGTTTTAGTATCACCCAACTAGTCGGACAGAAAAAAGCAATAATAAA
>OMLO01000552.1_pt1 | contig 24911 bp, 16 predicted proteins | sample 1674811 | NCBI WGS metagenome assembly OMLO01 (sample SAMN06265003, study PRJEB25207) | coral metagenome | isolation source: Coral host | place: Mexico:La Bocana,Puerto Morelos, Mexico | collected 2008-11-13
GCACCTCAATAATAGGCCATTTACGAGTTACCATGTGCCTCTGTTTCAAAACGAGTCTTCGTGCAAAACTTTTCGTGCGAAAATGGTTCAGATTTACATCACAATGAACCTGAGGGCCAAGCACGTTTTCACATGAATGTTTCGCGCGGAGACTCGTTTTGAAAAAGAGGCGCATGGTATCTGGGAAATGGCCTATTGATTACGTGGCCTCGTTCCAGTTTTTAAAAGTTTAAGGGTATAATTATTTTCATTTCATACCATTTATACTAAATATGTTTGATGGAAAAGGAAATTTAGAAGTCAACTTTTATAGCAGTGACGGAACAAGTGAAAACGTGAAGGAACCTATACCTTTTTAAGTCTGGCGAAATAGGTTCTTGTATTTGGAATAGGAATTGGCAATTTAAACTAATTAGGTTCTTAATTTCCATGGAGGAGATACAGTTGTTAATTATCAGAAAAATAAGTCAAATTGAGTCTGGGCCTTAATTCAAGTATTCAGAACTGTGTGATGATAGACCTAAAACAACTGATTACAGAATGTATATGAAGGGTTTTCTCTATAACAAGATTTCAAAATGAACAGTAACCCACATATATAAGAACCTGCTCTTGCTTGGCTAAACTGTTCTTATAGTTTTGGGTATTAAAATGGCAAATTTATGTCAGCAAGTTCTTAAACCACTACTGAGGCTGTTACACGCGAATCTTTATTGTATTTAAAAATCAAGACTACTGTTTTATTATTTTTCTAGGTCCAGAGGGGGCACCTGTCTGTTCTTTGCAAGATTACGAATGTGTTTTGAATTCTCGAAGTACGTAAGATAAAATTATCCGTGATACTAGAAACGCAGTCACAACCACAATCGATCGAACACGCTAAAAATTGATTGAAAAAAATCACTCCCTATCTCTTCTAGTTTAATCTCTCAGGCCTTATTTCGGCTTATTTAAGGCAGGCGCAAAGTAAGCTAGCACCAGTGAAAACGAACCCCCCTCGTGTTAAAGGAAACAAAGGTTGAATTTAGTTAGAAAACATGGGTATGTATACTACGTGTTAACAGTTTTTTTTACATCTGAACCGCCGTCAGCACGACGTCAAAGAAACAAAAATAATTTAAAATTAAAGGAGCTTCCTCAGTCATTGTATCCTGGGCATGGACAAACTAACCTTTAAACTGAAGGGAACCCGGCCTGTGAATAGTAGTTTACTAAGAAAGAAAATCACCAAAGAGATAAAAATAAACCATAAAGAAACAAGGATGGTTAAGGATGAAGAAGATTAACACGGATTATCAAAGGCGAACTTGAAAAATGTTGGCTTGTCTTTCAAGATGCGAAAATCTTGACGTAACTCCCTTAAATTAGTAAACATTTTCAGTCCAAACAAAACTCTCCTTTAATTCATTAATCAGGTATAGTTATTTGTTTCCAAATGTACGTTCACTGAGAAAATTGATTTATTTTTAGGCCAAGTCAACTTAACGGAGTGTTCCTGCAGCAACGCATGCTCAGAACTGGAATACGAGTCACGTGTTTCTTATTCCAAATTCCCGGATAACTCAGTAATTGACATACTGCATCATTTGCTTATGAAACAAGATAGTTCTGATTACATGAAGTAAGTTATTACCAGAAAAAGAATTACTTGAGGGCTCCCTGAATGTCGATAGAAGAACTTGCATGCAACTACCTGTAAATACCTTGTGCTTGTTACACAAATACCTTGACTGATTGAATGATTGATTCATCCAACCATCCAGCATTTACATGAATTCCTTAATTCATTATTTATTCGTTCCTTCGTTTGTTGTCCATTCCTGTGTTGATTCTTATATTTATGGAAGGATTCGGCTTGTGTGTTTGAATCCTTGTTGCCACCCAATTCAGATCATGCGATGATTCATTTGGGGGTTGCATGTGTTCCGTTTGTATAAATCCTCTTGTGCAGTCAGCCGCGTGTGGCAAACACCTCACGGTACAAAAACATTAGCCGTTGATCACTTCATTCTTTTGTTCCTTCAAGTCTATTCATTTAGGCTGCGACAGCTGCGAAGGCCGGCCATGAAAACAAAAGACGCAAATAGATAGGAAGCCACTAGGGGGCGGTTTCCCTTCATACAGCTTCTTTGCTTCTGTGCGTTACAGTGCTCGTGTACTTTGTTAATGACCTGCTGGTTGAGGGAATATCTGTTTCTTATCTATGTATGTTTTTTTTTTCTACACGCCTACAGACAGAACTACGTCTTTCTCCAAGTGGGGTTTCAACACTTAGCCTATGAGAAGCGTGAGGATGTTCCTAGTTATGGTTTAGAGAGACTCTTTGGTAAGTCAAATACAGACATTTACACAAGATCTAGACCCGTCCACACTAATGCGTTTTCGGATCATCATCGCGTTATCGATGATAAACAATAGTGTTTTTCAAACCAAAAATGCTATGCGCCACAATATAACAACACAAACGTCCTTTGCATATGCAGCCGGACGTCATATTTTTTTAAATTATTTCTGTGGACAACACTAACACGACAGGGTTTCGATTTCAAATGTCTTCTCTCTGGACACCGTTCACTGGTGTACGGGTTTTCGTTGAAAGCGATGAACGTTTTCAATCGTATTAGTTTGGACGGAAGTCGAATTCTGATCAAGAATATAATGGGCGAACTTGTTGGAAATTGTATTCAGGGAGTTGTTGGCTCAAACTCCAAATATAAAAACTATTTAATGAACCTACTGCGTAGTTCGAAACATAAAAGACTGGCCTAAAATCTCAAATACGGCAAGAAAATACAATAAAGACGAAAATCTGGAAAATTACGGTAGTGAAGTTCTCATGTAAGCGCAAGGGCGCCTAAGACCACTATGGTCTAATTAAAATCACCTGAAATTTCTCGCGCGGACAAAAAAAACACGTACTAGGGGGAGAGGGTTGAATTCAGAGCTCGTAAACTTCGAAACAGAACTGAATGGGATATGAAGGGCAAATATAACCATGTAAATATTTGGAGTAAAATAACTACGTAGCAATCACAATTCAAGAAATTTATTCAACAGGTGAATTTGGTGGCAACATGGGCTTGTTTCTTGGATGCAGTATCCTGACGCTCTGTGAGTTCGTCGAGTTTCTGTTGGAAGCTTTGTTATCCCGGATGAAGAAAAGCTCCGTGCATGTTAACTCGAGCCCCGAGAGTAACCCTTAAACAAAATTTAAGAACATTTAAACATCTTAAAACAAACCAAATCATCCAACCAAAATGGCCACACTCTTTAAGAAAAAGAAGTCCGTGCCGTTATTTTCTGGTACGGGAAGGAACAACGTAGACATCATGAGGAAATGCGCGTTATTTACTCGAATGCTAGAAGTGTAGATTTGTTTCTTTTCTTTACACAAGTGCCGCACACTACACGTCTATTCTTTTGCTAATGAATTACTGTTAATTAATTAGTCGTGATTTCAGCTAAAAATCTCGGTGTTAGCAAGTTCATCCTGCTTAAAAGTTCCTGTCGGGACAAGTTTCTAATACTTAGGAAAGTTTTCCTTTGTTGGTTCAGGGGGTTCCTTGCCTAGACTAGGTTTTTTATCTCTTCTGCAGAAGAGAGACTAAGCACAAAAACATCTAGATTATGCTAAATATTCAACACTTTCAAGAGCTTTTACGGCCTTATTCTTTAGTTCATCGTCATAGTGTGAGACATTATTTGACTATTTTGCCACTGATTCTTTGTGCGTATCCTTGGTGCGTACGCAAATCACGGGCGATGTTATGCATCACGCATAAATACCTTTAAATACCTCTGAAGACTCTTAATAACCGCGTCTTCTCTTCTTCCCTATAAACACTCGCTGAACTCAACTCATAAATCATGCAAAACACAAAATAATTGATTCAAATGTGCTGGACTGGGAAAACGTCACAAAAAATACAAACTTCCCATCTCCCGAAAGCAATTCCCTCCCCCCCTGACGAGCGTGCGCCGTACAAAGACAAATTCTCGACCGGAAATGACAAGCTATCGAAAGTCATTGCTGACATTAGGCCCACTGCCACTCATAGATACGTGGTGCTACCGGTGACCACCCTGCGCATATAGTGGTTTGATCGTTGATTCGTTCTTTTATGTAAAAATTTACCATATATGGTCTCAAACACCTGAGACACCACATAACTACCCTACCACTGCTCAAGATCGCTGCTCAAGATCGCTGCTCCATTGTTGTTTGCTAACAAAAGCACGGTCAAGCATACGAGCACTAGCCCAGCTGCCGTCTCTGATACACTATTCTTAGAGCTGCATCGGTGTAATGCGAGTCTTCGGGTTGTATTTTTCACAATTAATTGCCAAAGTAAGGCCCGACATGCAATCACTATTTTTTGGTATTTTGCAAGCAAATTCTAAAACTAACTAGCCAGCTCATCAAGCGAATAGCACGGGGACATGTGCTTAATCCCGTGTTTAATGAAGTGCAACTTGTCTATTGTGATCGACGCTGGTTCGACATTTGCTATCACGCTGGAATTAAGTCGACACTTTCTCTTTGCCCTAGGCCTAAGTTATTAAGATATATTAGGCCCCTACTTTGTGTCTGACCAGTCCTGACGGGTTCAATTTCTACTCATGCGGGACGGTTTCAATTTCTGCATGAAGAACGTCGAAAGCAAAACAAGTCAATTTTGTTGGCAAGTCGTAAGCACATTTTAATGCACAATTTAAAGTCAAAGAAAGTTTCAAATTTTTACTTGCTACACTTATTGATAAATCGGGAAAAATTTTGGCAATTTTAGTGGGCCGTACGGTACAGTATGGCCCGCTAAATTAACCAATCGCAGCGCGCGTAGTAACTGCGAGGTATAATAAGTAATGTTAGGAACCTTACGCAGATACCACGGCGGCGGCGAATACGACGCTTAATAGGCAATAAACTTATATATTTCTTCAGAATTTCCAGTGTGTTTGTACGTATAAAAATTTGCCGCTGCTAAATATGCCACGAATGCGTTCAGTTTAAATCATCCTAAACAATGACAAAAAACTGAAATAGCCCAGGTGGTTCGCGTTCTCAAAACACTGAAATTGGTGATTTCTTTTTGGTGATTTGCCGAAATACGTCTACCATACTACAGAGATGCAGAGTTGCATAATGTTCCGCTCATTAAGGCCTTTTGTTTTGGCAACTTTCCCTTTGCCTTTGCTATCGTGCCCCAGTATAATTCGATGGCAACGTTTGGAAGTACTAACGCAACAAACACACTTTTAAAAAATCTGACAAGATAGTCTGTCTCCTTGTTGGCTCATCTTCAATGATTTTACTTAAAACACTAAAGAACATGCTGAGTTTCTTGCGATACTTCAGTCTCAAAATAAGACGCCGCCTTAAATCGCCCCTTAGTTTTAGCCAGGCTTGCGTTAGTGTGATATAATGCCAAATAAATAATTAATAAAAACTAAACCGAGCAAATTTATGCGCTAGGCAGGTGAGTAAATCAACACTTGGCCGAAATAGCTTTTAAGCAGAGTTACAGCTAGGTTGAACTAATTAGATCTGGGAAGATGTTTGCAACGGAAACGGCGCTTAATTACCATAGAAAACTATGAATGCGAGTGCAATTAAGGGTTTACACTACTCGTGATATTTTTTAATTCTCTCAAAATTGTACCATCAGGCGAGTACGATTTAAAAAAAAATTTCAAATATCACGAGTCGAGTAAATGTTTAAGAATGAATCCACCAGAGATTCGAGTAACAAGTGGACAAAAACTTTGTATTAAGGTTTTTTACATCGACTGTTTTCAATATCTTTCTCCTGACAACACCAAATGTAGAAAACAAATTCTAAAGTATATGTGAAACACTCGAAATTACTGTTCAAATGACACTGATTATGAAATTTTACCTGTGTTTGCACAATTTCTTTGTTTCTGATGTTATTTCTATCAATTTTTTTTAATATCTTTAGCTTTAAGAAAATGTAGTAAGGACGGTAAAATACCTAAAATTATTCTGGTACAAGGTTTTTGTCCATTAAAGACTGAAATTACTCGATTTCCTAACGGATTTCGTCTTAATTACCCGAGCTTTTATGTTTAGTGATCATATGGATGCTAGTGAAGTTGAGGATTACGAGTGATATTACACTACAAGTGATATTTGAAAATTCTCTCCCAGTCACACTAGCCTTTAGAAGAGTGTATGCTTTTTTTTCAAATTTCAAATATAACGAGTAGTGTAAATCCTTAATTGCTCTAGCTTTTATACGCCACCTATTATGTATGTGACTAAGAAAATTACGGACGCGCTTGCATTTATTTGCACTGCAGCGAAAATTATAAATAAACGATAAATCCGCCTGCCGTTAGCCAATCACAGTGAAGTTGTTTTCTCAACAATATAATAAAAAGTTATATTTGTTGACAAGAAGAGGAATTTGGGTAAGGCTAGTTGTCAACTTGAAATTAAAATGGAAATTATAGTTGGCCGATATCATATTTTATTTTGTTTGTTTTGGTGAGAAGGACAACGAGGCTCTTAATAACAGCATTGCAGGGCCAGTTTTTTTTTATGATAATCGTGCTTCATAAGGAAATTATGAAACAAAGGCCGCCTATAGATTGTCGGTTTGGAACACTTGCTGACCTTAAGTTCTTGCGTCCAGCTGCTGTCTACGGACCTGTTCCATCTTTATATTAAGTAACAAAAAAATAGCAGCATGTGGTGATGTAAATAAATCATCGCGTGTTTGGAGCGCAGGCGTGATTACTCCTTTTTATCGACGCCAAGAAGAGATATACAATACATGGTGTGTGTTATTTCCAGTGAATTTGCAGAAACATCTCATTCTGATATCTTCACCGTTCGTTACAAAGTCAAAAGTGATCCTCAGTGATTTGACCAGCAAACTGTGGAGGGCCACTAAGAACAGTCTTTTTGTAAGGTAGGTATTGGTAAAATGGGAAAAAGAAACCTGATACAATGGCCAGTTTAGCAATGATTACGTTGCAAATGTATCATCCCAGAAAAAAAACTGATCGAATTGAACACTTATTGCAATAGCGAGGTGATAATAACAGTACAGTTGGTAAAAAAAAAAACTCGAAATCATTTAACAGGATACAATCCCACTCAAAAATCAGTGCCACGAGAGCTTTGAGTCATAGGCGAACTGGCATTGGGTAGATTCGTTTTCACACCAAAATGAAATTTTTCTACGAAGCAAAAGTATGAAAGGTTTATCTAGTACACTTCAGTTTAGTGCGATTTCGAGAGACGTAAAGTTTTAATTTGAAGAGCATTAATTAGCCAACAAACATGTGACAAACGAAAAAGAATAAGGATCCATACACTATGAAGTGACGCACGCGCAAACCTATGACAGTATGTGTATGTCGGATACTGCAATTGACCAACGTGAAAGCAAAGGCTTGCCTTAGCATGTTTTGGATAGAATTAGTTCGAACTCCCTGAACAAATATTATTAATTGAGATAAAATAATTTTTAATAGGGAATTTCCTCTTTTCAGGTATCACGTTTTATTTTCATGCATCAAGAGAGTCATTTTCTACTTTACGGGAAAGCAAACATTGAAAAGCGTGCAATTTCGTGAGGTCTCCCAGTTACCATGACAACGCAGGTAACGGAACAGTTTTCTTCTAATTCCTGCAAAGTAAAAATGGAACCAACCCCAAACCCACGCCATTATTCCAGATGGGAGGCGTTTGCCTGCACCACAACCCTTCATGGGCTAAGACACGTTTTCATTAAGAGCTATTCAATAGTTAAACGGGTTATTTGGCTTTTGCTGCTATGGAGCGCCTCCGGCGCATTTTTTTATCTTCTGTCCGTTAGCGTACGAAAATTCATATCGAAGCCAATAAAAACAGTAGTATCTCAAGCAACGCCGGCAGAAGGCTTGAAATTCCCCGCTGTGACAATCTGCAACTTAAACAAGTTTATGAGGTCCAAGATAGATGTGGCAGATGAGGATGAAAAGTTTGCACAAATGGGATTAAACATAAGTGGATGCAGTGAAATACGCGAAGTTCGTGGAAATCTTACGTGTGGCCAGGCGTTATTGTGTGCTTATGAGTATGGGACAGTCCTGGTTAACGGCTGTAATGACACAACGCGACAAAACATAATTAAGGCGCTAAACCACTCATCAGATCGTCTGTTTAACGAGGAAGAATTTCTCTCAAAGTATGGCCACGACATGGCGAGCATGTTTGTTCTTTACTGCCGTTTCATGAAAGATCAGGCCTGTTCCGATAAAGATTTCGTTCCAATCGTAACACAATATGGCTTATGTCACACCTTCAACTCTGGTCAAAATAATTCTGTGCTTTATTCAATACTAGAAGGCCCTGACTTTGGGCTAAGTATTGTACTGGATCTTCAACTTAACGAGAGCACCCTGAGTGAGTTTTCCACAGGATTGAAAGTGATTGTGCACGATCAAAATACATTTGTCAACCGACATTCTGGATTTAACATCCTTCCTGGTACGCATGCGTCGGTTGCAGTCAAGTTAAGAAAGGTTAGTTACTGGTATAGTATCACACCGTTTAAATACCAATGAGGTTTAAGCCCGAGGGATACTCACTGGCAACTGCTTATACGTTTTCAGCTTTCAGGTAAATGAAAGTATAAGGGAAATTTGTCATTTAGATATAACGCCAACAGGAACTGAATAAATGGAAACTTTTCTTTTGGTAATACTTGATGGTCCCGCAGTATTGTTCTCCGTCGTCGTGAAAGTACCACATTCCAGTTCGCAAATACTTGGCTGTCTAGTAAGACCGTCTATATTTCTCTGCTTGTCCTTTAACGTTGTATTTCAATCGTTGTTTTGATTTGGTAGGTTGCCAATTTTGTGTTCCGAAAACAAACTTCAAAATAAACTTCAAACCGCAAATGGCAATTTTCTAATGAAGATACAAGCCGGCTTTATTTCAATCGAATCGAACTGCCAAAGATTATAATATTTCTAGACCTATTATTTGTGTCAAGGGTGCAAACAACCCGAAACTGAATACCTTGGACATTTTTCTTCTATTTCCGTTCTTTTCAAATCTAGCACAAAAGACTCCAAGCACCATATATGACAAAATGCCAACAGGATATGTTGCCGGGAATTGGCTCATACACTAGGGACGGCTGCCGTTACCAATGTGTCGCAAATATGACTCTAGAAAAATGTGGCTGCCGTCGTCTTGGAATGCCAGGTAGGATCAAAACTGTGTCACCTTTTCCAGTACAAAGGGTCTAGTCAGCATACTAACCAAAAAACTCATCAGGTCGGAGTTTACCCCGGTTTCTGCAGCACGAGGTGACTAGAAATATTTTTCTACCCCCTGAACGGGATGTTAGTCCATCGCAGGGTTACTCTCAGAAGTATTACCAGTACCCAATTGTGCACCTGTGCGAAGAGAGGCCCTTCGAGAGTAGTGTCTTGCCCAAGAACACAACACAAAGGCCACCATTTTTATTAAAGCGATGTAGACATTGACAAATTAAAGCATTTTAATCCGGCGAACCAAAATTCAGAACTGCACTTTATGTTATATTATAATAAAGATAAATAAGCAAGCTCACGAGAGGTTTAATTCTTACTTCCTAAAATAAATTATATAAAATATGTATAGTTTTCGTCTTTATTCACTCCTCAACGGTCCTTAAATATGACTCATACACATGATTTCAGACTACTATTAAAACAATGCAAACTAATTTAAGCTTTCCTTGTTATGTCTTACTTATTTACTTACTTACTATGTTAAATTTCTGATTGTTTTTTTTTCCTTAGAACCGAAGTTGAAACCTGTGTGTTCTATCCAAGACATAGAATGTGTTGAAAATTCTCGAAGTAAGAGCAAATACTTTAATTTAGTGTTCAGTAGTACTCACTACTTATCAACCGAGAGCAAAGTCTGAGAGTGAAAATCTCAGACTGAGACCTTGCCGTATTGACCGAGCGGTAGAGCAATACGGTAACGTCGAGAATTTAGATTTTCTTGTTAAGATCGAACGTTCGAGGTTAACAAGTTGTTTTTTATATGGCTTTTAGTTTTGCTTTGTTTTTGCATCGGTCCGTGGGAAATGCAATCGTTCCGTGGGCAATACGTAAGAATAATGCCCTCGAATCATCCAATCAGAGTGCGTGTTATAGCGGCTATGAACACAAGTCTTATAATAACTTAGTATTCTAATTCCGTTAAACTGTCGTTCAAAATTGAAAATCTGAGAAAGGGTTCTGTAGGAACATGTGGACTGGACTGTTATCATTAGAGAGGTGTGGATTTAGTTAGACTGATTGCTGATAACTTATCAAATATTTACTGTGAGCTGAAAGAATGATGTATTTATCAACTAATAACCGATACCTGATCTGCAAAACTTACTGATAGCTTAGAAATGGGCTGAAACGTTAACTAATAACAAAGACATTGCCAAAAATTTAACTAAGACTAAGATTCGTACGTGTTTTGATGCCCCCCAATATGTGCATTTATCCTAGGCTTGTTTTAAAAGATTATTTAATTATTCACACTGATGTGATGTCGATCTGTTGAGACGATCATATAATGCCTGTGGATACAAACATTTATTTAAATGCAGGCACATTACCCTGAGCAGTTTCTTAAAAGTTCAAAAAAGACATAAAATAGATTACTCCCTGCAAACTGCGCTTTTTGATTTCGTAAGTGACCGCACCCTGGCAAGACAAATCAAGTTTTTCGACAATGGAATATTTAACCGGAATGTATCCTTCTCTGATGTCATGAAGTTGATTATTTCCCAACAAGGTCCTCATCAATACTACTCGATCTCATAACAACTTTGTTTTCATAAATTTCAGGAGAAGTGAGCATACCGGAATGTCCCTGTAGCAACGCATGCTCAGAACTGGAGTACGGGGCTGCTGTTTCCTATTCCAAATTCCCGGATAACTCGATCGTCCAAATTTTACATAAAGTATACCGGAAAGCGGAAAGTGCCAATTATATGGAGTAAGTCACTTTCAGAAAAATTAGGAAAAAATGCTTGTCACCTTACTTCAAACCTCCAGATTATAAAAAAGTTAAACGTGTCCAAAATGGTAAAAGCCCGCATACGAGCTTATCCCAGTTTCTGTAGCATTAATTAAGCGATTAGTAATATTTATAAGGTAATTTGGTTATATCAACTAAGTTGAAAATGTAAATTGGCCACCGTAACGAGTTGAAAAGCCGACGTTTCGAGTGTTAGCCCTTCGTCAGAGCTCTCTCTTGACTTTAACAAATAATATGTATTGATTGATCGATCGATCGATTGATTGATTGATTGATTGCCCGGGATCAGTATAAAACGCTTGGCAACATTTTGTCCTGGAAGGTTCAATCCAGTGTTCAACGGTTTCTCTAAGGCTTTTCAGACTTCTGAGTTCGTCGCCTCTCGATCGATGACGTTCATGTCTTGTTGATTAATTTGAATAATTCTAAATTTTCTTATTATTTCTACTTATCCCTATTTTGTTCATCTCGGCACTTCTATACAGAGAGAACTATGTTTTTCTTCAAGTCGGTTTCCAGCACTTGGCCTACGAATTGCGCGAAGATGTACCAAGTTATGGAATGGAAAGTCTGTTCGGTAAGTCTGACCCTTGCTCCACTGAAGCAATCAATCAGCGGTGTTTATTGTGTGTTTCAGTAGAATATAGCTGCGAGTAAAAGAGAAGAATTTCAACCTGTAATCGAGCTCTAATGAGCGAGGCAAGGCGCACAGGGCTCTCCGGTTTGCCTCAGTCTTGCTTTAGTGGCGCTCTTTTTACCCTTCCCACCAGAGCTTATATAATTCAGACTGTACGAAGCCTGCCACAAAATTACCAGATGCCTGGATTGGATCTTGCAGGTTTTGAGTGCTCGTTCGAAGCCCCTAATTATAATTTAAAAAATGCGATATTTTAATACTATGAATTAGTCTCAGAATACCAGAAATTCCATTTCCGAGGAGCTCCATTTAAATCGAATCTTCCTTGGGAGGATTCTCTATACTCCCCAAGGTGTACAAAGGATCACCTAGGCCTTGGGCGGTCCGTAGCTCGAACCCCTTCCCTAAAATTCTGTAGACCCCATTGTGTTAGCGGTACTTACGAAATGTGAAACCCCGTTTCCTTGTTTATTATTTAGGAGAACTTGGTGGAAACATGGGATTGTTACTTGGATGTAGTTTACTGACGCTCTGCGAATTCATCCAGTTTCTTGTGGACACTGTTATATCCAGGATAAGGAAAAGCGACACGAACGTAAACCCTGAACTCAACAACCCATAGCCAATAACAACAGTTCATAGTCAATCAATCCTAAAGATCCAACTGAAATTTTCAAGCGGGTTGAACGATGTAAATGCGTCTGATTAAGGCTAGTATTGCATGCAATTGCTAATTAGAGACGAGTGGACGGGTGTGACTGCGATGAACTAGATTCCATTCCAAGGAAAACGTAACTGAGTAGACCAGATAATTAGTGACGAAACTGGAAAGGGAAAGAACCGGCGCGTTCTTAACGCCGAAACATAATAGAAGAGGAACATGTATAAATATTTACAAGGGAGAGTATTTAAAAAAAATCACTCAATGGATAATACATCATGAAATGAAGCTCGGCTACCCCTCCTTACTAGTCATTGTTTGTACAGGAGTTTCTATCCCTGCATATAAGAAGGCCAAGAACAAACAGAATTTATTGATCTAAAAAAGAATCCAAGGCTACACGAGTAAAACTTAGAAACCACTCCTGGGCGACCACTGTTATGGGTATTTGTTAGTTGTCTTAATACAGCCGGAGTGTTGTATTAGTATGAGCCATACATGGCTTTGGTTTTCTTTTTGCCGTATGAAAAACTACTCCGTCAAGTAATTAGCCAATTTCAGCCGATCAGAGCGCGGACAGAATCCTCAGTCAGTAACTGTATTATAAATGATGGTAAATGTGACTTAAGTTGAGAACTGGTAGTTGTAAGCTTGGTTATACAGTAAGAGAGCATAAAGGGAAAGCGGTTTATCCCCTATACATTTATTATTTTCAAGAGGATGATTCCTCTGAAGTTATTTATAGATATAGTATAACGTTGCCTAGATGTTTTCGTGGAGGATGGAAGTGCTAGTCTGAAGTAAAGCCAAGTAAGCTATCCAAAAGAAAAACTCGCGTCCAAGGATTAGGTATTTTTAGAATCTTCTGGAATTTTTGAAGCCGAGAGTGATCTAAAAATAGCTCGAGATGGATTACCTTATAACTAACAGCTATATGAGGTTGTGATTACTAACTGAGTACGTTCACTGTACTATACTATAGTAAGAAACTGAAAAATAAACGACTGGGTCTAAAATCAAGGATCACTGATTATATTCGGCAGCACTTAATTCTTTGTAGGGTAAAGCTGTGATTATGTAATATTTATTGATTGCGAAAATGGCGACGTAATCAATGCGAAGAATCATCCGTATTGTACTTTTCAATTTTATCTCAGTGCAAATTGTAAGATATCTTTGATTTGGGGGCGACGATTCTTGGCCTGCCATTATGATTCATGGTGAGCTAAGTAAAGTAAGCATGTTCCTGTGGGACGCATTATTGTAAGTACCATTGGACGTTACGACGACGAATTACATGTAGCTTTCTTCAATATACATATCTCATGCTTCGAACAAGAGAAATAACAGATTTTAATTACTGCTTTTCACTCTTTATAGAAGACGAAACTCATATTTATTTTGCTAACCGACTGATGGCTTAAGCTACATATTTGATTTCTCTTTACCTTTCTTTTTACCACACAGTAATGCAGTTACCTTTACTAGAATAGGAAAATGAAAATTTGAAAAAAAAAATGATAAAATAACTGAGCCATATATGAGATCTAAACAAATTCCTTGCCATTATCTCTAAAAACTGCCTATGCAAACTTTTTCTCGCTCCTTTAGAAATTCTTCTCAAAGGAGAATCAGTGTTTTATCAGATTGGGAATGATCAACTCAAGCGCCCTTTTCAGAGTCGAAATTTGTTTGAGATTTAGAAGCAATAAATTCTATTTTTTCTTTTTAAGAAGGTCGAAAAGCTCAAGACAGAAACTATCCACATTCAATCTACTCTTAGACTTTGCGGATTTCTTGAAGAAATACGGGCGCCAGATTAAGACTGCATGTCCACTAATCTTCTCTCAGACTTTACAAGGGCGGGGAATTTTAGGTGATAATGAGATGCTTTTGGAGTTTCATCTTCCTCAAACTCCAGAGGGCTGTTCATGCTGTTTTGGACCTTTTGTCTCACGTTAATCCATTGTCCGTCTGTTCTTCTGGGATACTTTTTGATCTGTTTGTTCGAGAGTCTAAGACGTTCCAAAGTAAATCCACGAACTCGAACAGTGTCAACAGACTGCACCCCAAGAAAAGACCCATATTCCCGCCAATATCACCTGAAACAGGAGAAAGATGCCCTCTTGTCAAATCATGTAGTGATGTCAGCATGGCTTTAATAATAATAACTCATTACAAGGAGGAACCAAAATGAGAACATTCTAATCTTACGATAATTTACAGGCTTTTGCTGTAGTCCATCGGCTTTCTTGGCTTAATGGCTGTAACTAAAGAGGATTACAACAGGCAGGGGAAGTTTAAGGAAATTTTGAACAGAATATCAAAAGATATCGGAATGTCGTTCTGTGGGCGTGGCTTAGTCCTTCTGATCTTTTCTGTCTTTCCCCTCCCTTTTCAAAATATTTTACTTGGTTTTGCCAATAATGAAAGATGGCGGAATAGCAAAAGATAAAAGCAGTCGTTACCTAACAAGCTCCCCATTCTATAACTAGGTGTTTCTGTCACAAGGGTGTATCCGTAATGATGAAAGCCAACTTGAAGGAATACTAAACTTCTCCTGAAAGATACATTATGTCAGAAAGGTATCATTTCTTGTATTTGTAGCTGTTTCTTTGTCTAGTCAGGGTTAAAATATGTCGAAATTTAAATTAATTTAATTAAATCCTAGTACTGGAAATATGTACGAAAAAATATTGAAACACGCATGAGTGATGTGATGGAGGTTTACGAAACTAATTCATTGTCACACAATAATAACATGGTCAGCCAGTCATTTAGTCAGTCAGTTAGTCAGACATCACTTAGCTCGCTCAGTCAAGAACAATGTAAGCAGACAGTCAAGAAGCAGGTTGGGGGAGGGGGTAGGGTGGGTGAGAGCAGCTATAGTCCAATTGTTGGTTGGTCGGTTGGTCGGTCAGACAATCACTTAGTTCAATTAGTCAGTAAGTATGTAAGTCAGACAGCCAGCGAACAGGCAGGAGGGAAGATGAGAGCAGGTTTTCCAACGTTTACTTGGTCGCTCGGTCGGTCGATGGATAGTTCTTTGTGGCAACTACACTCATAGATCTATCAAGTTGAGAACTTCCACTTATATAATTTAGGATTGAATGACCTTTTGTAGCTCGCCCCTTGAAAGCTAATTAAATATGATTTTACCTTTGGTATTCAATACTTTTGTTATAACCGTGTCCGTGCTTTAAGATCTTGGCTGCGCCATCATCCGGGAATTCAGAGTAAGATACCTGAGTGGTGTACTCGATCTCTTCGCAAGGAATTCCACATGAGCATTCAAAAGGGTTCCGTGTTGCTAAAAGGATATTAAGGGGCAGTGTTTTCCACAGTAAGAAAAGGTTTATGCCAGGAGAGAGTCAAGTTAAATACTTAAGATGAGTCTTCAAGAGTGTGGCACGTTACCTCTCTTGTACAATATGTTTTTTTTAACTTGATAAGAAAAGGGATTGCAAGTTTTTGTTTCGCGCGATAGCTCGTTTGTAAACTGAAAAAGAGTCCTTAGAAAAACTAAGATCCTTGCCTTTTTAATGACTTCAACAAATTGATAATAACGGCTGGCCTACATGTTATCTAAATGCTCTTTCTAAACCCCAAACCCTAATATAACCATAAAGAGAAAATACACATGCGAAACATTGCACACAACATTCCTACTAAGTGTGCCATGGTTTATCTTGCTAACCATTCACTAGGGTTTCTGTAATGAAAGAAAACAAACATCAACTGCCTTTGAATCCGTTCCGGAGAGAATAGACCATTTTACAGTTGTCTGCTCAGTGACCTGGTCTCTGAATGGCAGCGAGGCTAGAGGTGACCTTGTTTTGATACAGACCTCACTACTTTTGTTGTGTAAATCAAGTTGTTCTAATGCTAATTTGGTGTATTTACATGACAAATGCAGAGAGGTCTGTATCAAAGCAAGGTCGCCTTTAGCCTCGCTGCTATACAAAGGCCAGGTCTCCCAGCACACAACTGTAAAAAAAATGGCCTATTACGTTTTTGAAAAAAAAAATAATATAGAAAATATAGTAGTTATTTCAGCTAAAGAAGGCAAAGTCGTGAATGAAAACCACTCACTTTCACTCTGTTCAGTACAGAACTCGTGTTGAAATGTGCACACAGGTAAGTTAGATGGCACTGAAGAGAAAAGAGCAAATAAATAATGTATTACTGCCTAAGTGCACCTTTTATAATTATTTTATTATGTTTGCTTACAATTTACAATACTTATACTGTTACTTCACTCTAATTCTTGGCTTGCACTGTCACGCAATAAAAAAATAATTCCGAAAACCATTCCGTAGATAAAGTCAAGAAATTGTGATGTTATGGGAGATTAATAAAGAAGTCACTTCTCCAAGTTTGAAGTCTGTGCGTTTTTCGTAACTTCAGATATTCGTTGAAACACTTTGCACAAATTATAGAGCCCAGTATGGAGCAGTCACATTGGTGTACCTTTGTGGTACACCAACATGGCGGCCGCAAAATAGTGTAATCATCTTTAACCTACTTTGGCTATCTAGACGACTGATTATCGGTAATGAAGAAACAGGTATTTACATAAGCACTTTTGGTAATACTATAATTCTAAAATAGCTAAATGTCTTGAGATAAGAATAAGTTTTTGTAACAAACGTGTTCGTAGCTTTCTCCAAGCATCGCTATAACTCTGAAATTCAAAATGCGTTGGTTTCCAGACGAAGCAGGCTACTCAGCTGAAAAGGGGTACACAGACATCAATTTACCTGCTCTTATGTCTAGTGAGGATAAAAATATTGGCGGCTCTTTAATTTTGGATTTAAGAAAATGATGACGTCCCGTGCAAGCCAAGAATACAATATGTTTCAGCTCCTTACAGCTCCTTATAGTTACTTACTCTCCTTGCAATACAACACAGCTACTTCACTACTTACAGCTACTGACAAGAGACTATAAGATCCTTGTTTCTTGCACTACTTAATCTATCATTTAATCTGTACAACGCCTCGGTCCACTTGATTGGCTACATGGTCAAAGCTTTTATACTCACAAGGAACTCCAGTCATTCTACATCCACAGAGCTCTAAGGTTTTGTTTGCTTGGCACTGTGCAAAGCACGCATTTCTATCGTAACGTGGTATTCTAGGCAGTACCTTCCGTGTACAATTTGACTTGTATGGATATGGAAGGCGTTCATACTACAACACAGAAAAACACACTTTAGCATGTTAGCCTATTTTTGAGTATTTACTTAAAAGGGAATCAAACTTTTATGACGAATGGCATGTTAAACATCCAAACTTGTTTACTTTGGTGAAAATCACGACGTCATATCATGCCTGAGAAACGTCATACTGTCATCATGGTTCTTAGAAAAGTCGAAATTGGCTCAAAAATTCAGAAGATGTAAAGATGACTGAAAGAAATCATATCAAGTACAAGTCTAATTGGAAGTTGACAATTCTGGAAATTTTCATTGCATCGTCTACTTTACACTGTAAAACTGTCATTACGACAGCGTTCACAGTAATCACAAAGACATACTAGACACACGGATGTACTTCTGAAAGGAATTAGATTTCCACCGTCCCAGCGAACGAATCTCTGCATCAGAAAACCCCTAATCAGCAGCATGGAAGGCAGCACTAATACGAGAACTGTGGCTCTCGTAGCGACAGGGCTGAAAGCCACAGAAGTGGATTGCTAAGGCAAACCAATTTGCAAACACACGGTCTTAAAAACTGAACCGACCGGGCGCATAACCCCTTTTATCAAGATGTTCTGATGATAATTGCACTAGACAAGATTGTGTTTGGCGTGGAACTACTACAGAAAAAGCTCATTGTATCTACGTTCTTAATTTCCAAAATTGAGAACTAAGAAAGTGACCAATTTGGTAAGCTGGTGGAGTTGAAGAGAGGGATTCAGCCCGTTTAGAGGAAGATGTAATCTCACCTATCCTCAAAAAGGCGTATAAGAGAACACATTGCCTTGAACTTGCAAAACTGGTACTGTGAACAATGGAGCTGTAAAGCTCTACAAATCAACTTTTCCAAAATTGTAAGTGTAATGTAAACTAAACGAAACGAAAGCCTAATTTCCTGTAACCTTCAAGAACCTTGGCGCACGCTCGTAACAGAGCTGATCAACACATCCTTCTATCTCAAGATTCAAATCAACCATCATTTTGTTTTAATCGAAGCTCAGCTGTAATATTGATTTGAAAACTCAAAAATGGTATGAGGGCAGGCGATGGAAGAAGCTAAACAATTCATTTTAGATAGCAAAGAGATCTAAATGGATTATCAAAAAAAAAAAGACTTGATTTACTGTGGTTTCAATCGTCTGAATTGTTCGACATTCTGTGTAGGAAGTGTTAAATTCTAGTTATGTGTTTTTTCATTCCGTGATATTATATAGAAACATGTTTTACGCTCATTGCGGCTTCGAGCTCTAAACACCCGGTGATAGAGCTCCCTTATTGAGCGGTAAGAGGGTTTTTCAGACAAGAGTGACGTCAAAATGATCCGAGTCAAATAATTAACGAGATTCGCGCAGTTTCCTGTGTATGGATGGAAACGATCTACATGTAAAATTGCAGCCTAAGGGTTCAACTTATAAAAAGGCAAACTTTTAATTAAATTTCTGATCATCGATTAGCTCAACCCTGGGGTTTATCAAGATTAGAGCACAAAACATCTGGCCACAAAGGGTCCTTAATTAAAATTTCCGTTTAAAATTTGTCGAATTATAAGATCCGTAGAAATTAAAAACAGAAAGACTAACTTATGAAATAATAACTTTAACAATTTTTACTTGCGTAAAGCGTACCTTTGATGGAGTTATTCTTGCCAAGGTGTGCGATCCAGGAAACACGTTAAATCCACTCTCCAAGTTTATGAATGTTCCTTGATCATGTACTATCACTCTAAGTCCGCGAGAAAATTCACTGATTGTGTTTTCATTCGCTTGTACATCCAAAATTATACTAAGGCCACCTGAAGATCCTGCTCTTCTTGTACTGCGAATTTTTGTCCCATTTTCCCCGGAATTGAAAGTAAAGCAACGACCATTTTCTGTAAGGGACGGGTAAAAATCGGCCGGTGTGCAATTTTCAAAAGTCGTGAAGCGACAGAAGTACAAAAACATTTCTTGAAACTGGTGTCCGTAAGTTTCAAAAAATTCTTCCGGGTTGAAGATTGGATCCTTTGTGCTGTTAAGAACGCTTATAATGCGATGTCTTGTACTGTCGTTGCAATTTTCGGCAACTGAAGAACCAAACTGTTCAAAAGCACACAATAAACTTTGTCCACAGGTCATGTTCTTGTTGACCATTTTTACCGCTTCGCATGCTGAGAGATTTAAACTCATTTTGTAAAAATTCTCATCGTTTTCATACATGTTAATTTTCGATTTGACGAATCGGTTCAAGTTACAAATTGTAACAGCGGGGAACGTTAGTTCTCCCTTCTTTGGAATAACTTCTGAGAATTCGATGCTCACTGGGTTTGAATAGTATTTTTCGACACTTTCTTTCACCAGATATACGTAAATTCCCGTTGCCCCCAGAAGCATCAATAACCATAGCATTCGTCGGAATCTTGAGGGACTTTCAACGACATAGCGAAGGCCATGAACAGTTGTATTAGCCACAAATGATTGCCATTTTGGGATAACCATGATGTTTCTAGGACTGTAGCCAGACTGTCATCAACATAATTTTACAGTTCTTTAGTTCAAGCCTTCAGGAAGTTCAAATCTCCAGTGATCAAATTCAAGACGACGCAAAATGTTGGTTTGTCACTTCACTCGCCTGAGCAATGAAGACACCAATTTTCCATGGAAGGTGGATGTTTCTAGTAAAGATGAGTGTTTCGTTTTCGAAGTAATGTTGATAAAAGCACAGCGGAAATAATGAATAATTCACAAGCCATGAAATTGAACCCAAAACAACCCTCCTTCTTGTTTTTTACCTGCTGTGCGCTGAAGCGAATTTGTTTCTGCTTTCTCTCTAACGTCTGGTCCACTTTAAATTGTTCGCAGGCACGATTCCATTATTTTACTAAGCAATTTTCCAAGTGTTTGTGAAAAACGGTTGCAATGCGAACAGGGTCAGTGACACCCTTTTATCAAAATAATGAATTGACAATTAAAATCAGAATGATGACTTCGTTTAATCCCAGCTAGATTCCTGAGTATGGAAAATTGCGACAATTAGCGGAGCGTGAAGTACAATGGCCCCCGACTATCTAAATAAAACATCGTTATCAGTGTTTTCCTCTTTTTCAATTTAAGTAAGTTCTAAATTATTCAATATTTTGTTTCAACTGCACTTTGCTAATAATATACGTTATGCTGTAAAAACAGTAATTTGCTTCAGTGCAGATTGCCATTTTGACTTAAAGAGAATCAGACATAATTTCCAATAATTTCAGTTGTGAAATGTGTTTGTTTTGTTTTCGCTTTTTGCACAGATATTAATTAATTAAAACTCTAAAAATTGCTTCGACCTATAATAAGGCGCTAGCGTCGCTTTTCTTATTTCTTGTCAGTATTCAATGTACTTTATTTACAAAAGGAGATAGCGCTACTAGCTGCTACTTGTAATTACAGATTTTTCTCGAGCTTGATAAAATATCTTACCCTGACATCCACTTTTTGACATGCAATTACGTTTCCATCTTACAAACGTAAATTATGGGATAATAGTCAGCATATTCATATTTCGTGTGTCATGCAGATGTTTGATGGATTTTGGACGAACGTTATTTTAAAAAGCACTGTATTTCTTATTCCCGAGTTTCGCTCTCCCATTCGAAGTCATTATGCCCAAGCATTTCGAGCGGTTAAGGAATCTAAGTGTCTTCCTTCCACTAGCGTCTCGTATTACCCTTGAGTTGAGCAGGTATTGCATGGCCAGGAGCCCAAGAAAACAGCTGCCTAAAGCTCATACCCAGATCTCTTTTCTCTTGACCGTGTGAGATTTGGGTTGTTGATTACAGCTCTCTCTAACCTCTCAGCTCTTGCTGGATGCGACACGAGGCTAGAACCATTTAAGAGATTCTTTCTTCATTTTGCAAAAGGTGGAGGGCCTAAGGGAGTAATGCAAAAGACCCCGCCCATACTACTCAGTAACATTTTCGTACCAAACTTACTGTTGTTTGTTGCTGTACCTTCGAACCAAAGTGTGCGATCCAGAAAACACGTTGAATCCCCTCCCCGACGCCCAAATGTTCCTTTGTTCATGCACTATAGTGAGAATTCACCGATGGTGTCTTTGTGCACTTGTCTATCCAGAAAACACCTGACCGCCTGAAGATCCTGTTCTTCTTGTTCGTCGGACTTTTGTCCCGTTTCTCCCAGAATTGAAAGTAAAACAACGACCTTTTGGAAAAAGCAAAGGATGATTCAACCTCTGCGAATCGACAGTAGTGTAGCAATATATGTCATTAACGTCTTTGTGTTGTTCAGAACAATGGTAATGCAATCTTTTGATGGTGTCGTTGAAATTTTCTGCGATAAATGAACCAAACAGTTCAAACGCGCAGAGCAACCCTTGTCCGCGTCATATCTTTGATGACCTTCTTTATCGCTTCACGAGCAGAAAGGTTGAAACCAAGCTTGCAAAAGTCCCCCTCAGATTCCATCATGTTGTTTTTTTCGCTTGACAAAACGGTTTAGCTACAAATGGTTACTGCGGTAAATGTCAGTTCTCCATTCGCAGGAATAATTTCTGTAAATTCAGTGTTGACTGGGTTAGAATTCAATAGTATTTAGCAAAACTCTGTTGGGCAAAGAATTCGTCAAACACAATGGCTGTTAACAACAAAATTAACCACAGCACATCAAAAGTTTGTCGCATGGCTGAAATTCAGGCCAAAATTAATCAAGTGTTTGCCAGCACTGCTTCCAGTGATATTTCCTCTATACAACGGGTTGTCAAAAAGTCAAACCAATAATCTTGATGAGATTTTCAGTGTTTTTAAACAAACAAATGAACGCTAGAGTGAAACCAAATTAATTAATTTCAACAATGTGACCAGACCACTCACGCTAATGTATAATGGACACTGGGTTTTACTATAGTTTTTTTTTCTAGTTTCCGCTTGCATGAAAAGTCTCGAAAATATAGATATTGTACGGCAGGCTAACAAACACAAATGTAATGTATATGATAGTATATACATAACGGTAATTGAACTGAGTGGAGTGCAATTTGGTCTGAAATCATATGCGCGAGTTCGATTTCAAATCACAAGTATGATTTCACACCAAAATTGCACGACCCGAAGTTCATTTGCCACTTGATTACATTTATTTTGAAATCGCACAATTCAATAGCCTAAGCACAAGTACTAAAAATATTTTTCTCATTGGCTTAGTAAAAGATGCGATTTAGAGCAAAAAATAGTGCGATTTAGAGCAAAAAAATAGTGCGATTTGTTAATAAATCGCACCTCTGTGAGCCAATCAGATTGCAAAGATAACCAATGACTTCAAAGATTTAATACATTAGAAAACAATTTTATAGCTATTTATTTTGTACCTACTAATCATTGGTTGTTTAAGCACCTCTCCGCTGTGCTCGTGTACATTTCCAGTTTTTCAGACTTACTGATAATTCATCAAGTTGAAATAAAGGAAATCATTACCGTGACGGTGTTTGGGTACCTGATCTTGATTACACTGCAGCATAGACTTTCACGATTTTAATTCTCCAATTTCTCCTTAGCTTTAGTTCGATTGGGAAGGTGTATCTGATAATTAAATATGTATGGCGTTAGAATCCTCTGATGACAGTGTTTGGAAACCCCTCGAGGTTTCTCAAAAATGCTCGTCCGCGCGTCGTATTTTTTTTTTCGCTGTTCGAAAATGTGGTCAAACACGGTCTTTCGTTTTGTATATGCTACGTTTATATGTTATACATACTAGGCTATTCTACGACATACATATTTCATAACCAGAGGATTTCTGTCAGAGTTATGCTGTTTATGATATGGAGAGGCGCCCACTTATCTTACCCAAGAGAATACAAGCAAAAATAGCGAGTGCAATGTGAAATAAGAAAAAATCCAGCACAAGTTACTTTAAGTACTTTTAAAAACTTGGAAACATTTTTCTCATGTAGCCCAAGTCTGAAATACTTTAGAAGATTAAACGTTTTTTCTTTCAATTCCTGCTATTGACTATGATAATACTTTAAATACAGCAATTGTACATTTGTAATTTCAACATTATTTTTCTAAAATATCTATTAACCAGCACATCATGGAACGTGCTTTTCTCGCTGCTCTCGCTTCCACACGATGACAGTTCCCTTAAAAAGACAACATACATAAAATAAATATACATAAAAAAAAACCAGAAAAAAAAACAATAGCCGTTATGCATGTCCCCTCCTCAAACAAAGATGGTGCTTCAAGACAACACCCCCCTCCCCCCCCCCCCCCCCCATGTCTCCTATGTCCAGCCCTACCCTGCCATGCTCAACCCTGTCCTCATTTCTCTCGCCTTTCCCTGCCCTCCCACTGGCATTTCGTCGGGTCGCGAGAACGTTTAGTCAGTATCTTAATAAATTTCGAAGGTTGGTCATTTTAGGCAGAGACGTTTTCAGTAAAATCCCTCGGTTGTGTAGAAGAATAAATTGATTTCATTTATCGGCATGAATAAATGCAAAAGCAATGGAAATTGCTCTCCCTACACTTTAAAGATGCAAATGAAATACGCTAGGAAAGTCCACTACCTCAGTATCGCAAGATGCCAGTAAGCTCTCATCATAGTTCCAGCAAACGTCGAGGACTGGTGCTGAGTGGCCAAGAAGTTTGTTTACACAAGGCTTCTCGGCGCGCTCAACATCGAAGAAATACACCGCCATGTCTTCACTACCGCTCACTACGGAAAAAGACAGATAATATCACACGCATCGACCCTTGAAGTGATGCTAATAAAATGAACCTGTTTTACGAACAGGCAATGAAGCAACTAACAGCGGCTGGCAATTAAGCCTATTCTGTCTTAAGTGTGATCTTTTAGGAATTGAATTAAGCTGGAGCCACGTTTGGTGTCCTTTCGAGGTTCAATTCAAATTTTTCGACGAGAACCCCCGACCCGGCTTTTTATATGGAAGTTCCCCCGGAGTTTTCGAGTTTCCTATTGTCGAACTTCAATAAAATATCTGCTGTATTATTTGGTTGACTGAATTTTTATATACTGTACAGTTCTGAAAGTAACGGCCCTAGTTACTTTCAGATTTCGGGAACTTTCGACTACCTAAGACGTACGTTATTGAAAATTGCCATTTGTAAGAGGTCACCTAACATCAGGTCACTTTGGTTCAGCTTTTTATATCTGTTCTTTTGAATGTTCCTCAAAACAAGTCAAACTAATACGCCATTCACACCAATAAAACACGTTTAGCTAAACCAGATTTTACAAAATGAAAATCAGCGACAGAAAACCAAAAGGTTTAATTTTACACAGGGCTCCTGTAAACATTAACTTGCGCTTTCACTGTGCTACATTTGAGGTCGACAAACATCAGTTAACAATTTCTATGAGGAAAACAATTT
>OMLO01000553.1_pt1 | contig 24904 bp, 19 predicted proteins | sample 1674811 | NCBI WGS metagenome assembly OMLO01 (sample SAMN06265003, study PRJEB25207) | coral metagenome | isolation source: Coral host | place: Mexico:La Bocana,Puerto Morelos, Mexico | collected 2008-11-13
CATTATAGTCATATTCTATGGCCAGTTATAGAACGGCGCGATTGATGACGATGGCCTTTAAGTGCTCAAAGCCTTGCTAAAGAAGGACATTCAAACGATTGGAGTGTAGTTATGGGTGAAATGAAAAGGTATTGTATGGGCGAAGTAACGTAAACGAGATTCGACAGGACGGCCAACTTCCTATCGAAACGCTTTAAAAAATTTATTGCTGAGTTATAAACTGAGAACCTTCGCAAAGTGCTGCAATTTATTCAGTTACAGTTCTTACACAATAGTCTCATCTGCGTTCGATTATTCGTGGGATAAAACAGGAGCAAAGCACAAAGCAGCCACTTGTGCCGTTAAGACCTCAAGTTAAACAAGTGTACTGTTTTTTATGGGTAGGCGCCTCGCCGGGGTTTGAATGCCCCGTTCGCGCCTTCTCCTTTTTACTTTACTTGTTTATTTATATTTGTATTTAGTCTGTTTATTTATTTATAGTCTTTTCCCAATAAAGTTTGTTAAAAAAAAGTAGCTTCGCGTGAGTTTATTGCCACCATACTGTAAGGCGATGTAGTCAAATAAGGAGATGTCATGGTGGTATGTCTGCTGGAGACGTTAGTTCTTTGGGATTCAATATTTTTCCCGCTTTGTAAAGGAATGGTTATCTGTAATTAGCATACCTCAGTGACCGACTATCACGTAAACGCGCAATCTGGTTGGCTACACAGGTGCCGTCTATCGATGGATAGACGGCAGTTTGTCAGAGCGCGCGCGATTTAGCATGCATCAATGCACAAATGTATCAAACTTTATGAAATATTTTTTTTTTGTTTGATAGATCGATCACTGAGGTATGCTAGAACAATTAGACGGCTCTCGGTTTCTATCGCCTTTGATAGTTGGCCGGGGCTTCGCCCCTCGCCAACTATCAGCCGATAGAAACCTCGAGCTTGCCGTCTAATTGTTAATTATTGGACACACACTATCTTGTTTTTTCTGACTGTCCGATAGCGTACAGTGAAATCAACACCTATGACGTCATCTAGCCGCAGATTATACAATAATCATGTCAAGGACACTCACTGTCACGGGTAATCATGTCATGTATGACCGCCGTACATGACTTCTACTTTTTATTTGTTTTTGTTTTTTGTTTTGTTTTTTTTTTTCGTGCAATGTATAATAAAGAAAATATTAGATTCGGTTTTTGTGATATCCAGAACAATCAAAATCTCAGCCTCTGGCTTCGCTGATAACCGCCATCCGCTCTACCCTCCCTCTTCACCAACCCACCACCGGTCAAACAACTAAATTACTATCCAAGGTGGCGGCAAAGGTTTATCGAGCTTCCAAAATAACGCCTGCACTGCATGCTGTATCACAAAATGTGCATTACATTGCATGATGGGAGATGACGTTGCACTAGAGCTTACGTAATAAACGTTTTCGTGACGAATCATGGGAATAGATGGCCAACCAGCCTGTGCCACGACATCACGTGACAAAATTGTTGTTGAACATCTCGATCTCGAACAGCGCTGACGGAACAACGATTCGGAGAAACGTTATGGCTGGTTTAGTCTTTGATTCGCCTGTTACTTTGGTTGTGAAGACTCCTAACCAAACGGTGGACGATTTAAGGATAGACTGTGCTTTAGAGTGGTCAGTGGAACAACTAAAACGGCATCTTTCGAGCGTGTATCCAACCAAACCGGTAAAGAGTTGACTTCCGTTCAAGGCGCGTTTGAAGCTTCTTTATGTTTAAACAGGTGAACTTTATACTGATTATGGCTTGCTTCTCTTTCAAGGAAAGCCAACATCAGAGAATCATTTATTCAGGGCAGCTACTGAACGATAATTTGATCCTTAAGGATGTGTTTCGTGAGGTAAGCAGCTCGAATTCACAATGTACTGCACGCTGTATCGAGAGTAGAGATTCAAATGGTTTTCAATTCACCAGGATGTAAAGCCTATGGTGCCGTGCCATTTTAGTTCCTATTTATCGTTGATTTGGGATTAGTTTAAGCTGGGAATGAGATTAATGTTATTCTCATTCTCTTATAATATATAGATTATCCTTATTCAAGGGTTTTTTGTCAATTAAAACAGCCGAAGAGAGAAAAATTAAATGACTACTCATGACCTGCGTTACACAATAAATTGTGATATTTTTTTCAACATGTTCGAGTATGCATGTAAATAAGCCAGGTATTTACTTGTTTTTTGCTTATTTGGTGAAATATATTTTCTTCAGTCTTTCCCACGACACTTTTTCTTGCTACTGCCCAATTATATATAAGCAAGATCCCAGTAGAAGGTTCGTGTCGACATGCAGTTGTACACATCAAAATCACAGCAAGTGCTTTGGGCGGTCTAATTCTTGAGAAGTTGGAAAAATGCAGCTGTTGAATTCAACAGAACTGATTTCTATTGAAGTAGAACAAATGCATAAGCTCTCATTCGGTATTTTGATCAGAGGTTCCAAAAAAATGAAAGTATTTCTTTTATTTTTTTCCCATTTATAAATATAGTTACAAAATATAAGGCAAGGTATCATATTATAAGGCAAGGAATTCCTGTGGAGGTGTATGAAAAGGACTACTGTGTTAAGTCTATCAAAATCCTATTATAAAATTTGTTAGTACTTATGTAATCAAAAAGAAAAGAAAATCAGTTTCTAAAATGCCTGTCATTTCATGATTTAGTGCATGCATAGCACAGAAGTAAAGGAAAATACAAGATCTGTAATGCTAAGGATACTCTGTGAAGTTCATTTTGGACCATTTTGCTCTGCACAAACTCAAGTGGCATGTAGTTGTATATTATGTCATAAGCAGCGGAGCAAAGAGGGCAATGGAGGGTTATAGAAGTAAATGAAAATTAAGGGAGCCCTCTTGTTTTGGTGCAGAAATTATTGCTAGTGCAGTGTAAACTTGGGTTGATAAAATATTCTGTTTTCTGATCTACCCAAAGTACATCAGGCTAGAAATATAAGAACCATTTTCGAAGCTACACTGTACTTGTGGAGGTCTACATGTACATGCCCTAATTCAGGCCTTTTTGAGAATCCTTTTTGTTGCTCCAAGGAAGTGTTTGGTTAGCTGTTGAATTTAAATTACATGTAAGTGGTTTCCTTATCTCCCCAGAAAAAAAAAAATGGGGATCTATTTATTTTTATTTTTTATCTTTCAAAAATAAATATATATATCTTTCAAAGATAAAAATATTTTTTATCTTTCAAAAATAACATTACAGCAGCATTACAGTTTGTACAAGCTGCTAATTGATAATGTACAGTTAATATTTACTCAATGTTGTTTGAATTATCAACAGCATGAAGATGGAAAACATCACACTGTACATCTTGTGTGTCCAATGAAGACAGAAGCCAAATCAAAAACTGATTCTCAAGCAACGGTAAATTATGTGACTTAGTGGAATTATTTATGGTTTTCTTGATTGTTTTGTAATGAACTGGGATAAAGTGGAACAACAGATGTGGAAGAAAAAGAGATTATGAGAAACTGACAAGGCAATTTACAAGTTAAGGCAATTCTATGACAGTTACCTTGTGTCATTGTTTCCCAGCCAAGCACAGTCATTTTTCTTGGTCAATCCCATAAGCTGTAATCTACAGTGAGGGTCTGAACATGTCACTGTCTTGTAAGAGTTGTGGCTATAAAAACTCAGTGACACAAAGCACTTCTAAAGAAGGCCTGCATGCATTTTCATGCTGTGCCTCCTTGTTACTGTACATGTACAAATGTACTTGTAAATTGGTATACTGAATGCAGTGTGCTTTTAAAAATGCTAATTGTAAACACTGACAATATTTATTTATGGCTCTGCTTGTGTACTGTTTTCAGAAGGGGTCCAGTTCTCCGCCAACAAGCAGTGCTGCTACAACTACTGAAACAGCTCCCACAACACCTGTTACACCACAAACAACCACTGATGGATTGCGTTACAGAGGAGCAAATACACCTACCTATCCACAGTACAATATGTACCAGTAAGTGCACTAAGTCGTATACTGCAGCTTTAACTAAATTTAACTATTTCAGACCTCTATTATAGAGAGAGAGAGTACAAATGAAGACTGTTGTTGATGTTATTTCATATGACAAACACACCTGTATGATAAACGCTAAACGTTATGTCAAATTAAGAAGTGACTCTTGAAGTCCTGATGAAGAAGCATGGATAAGAAAGTTGGTGGTGTGAACCCATGGCCTCTTTACTTTCCTTGTGGGTGGCTCCATGTATGTACATGTATGGAGCCACAAGCATTGGGAGCAACATGTAACTCCATTCTGAGTTATTAAGCAGAATGTAAACTTCTATCAAAACTTTCTTCCAAGTTACTATACATGTATGTCATCTCTTGTTTTAGCCAGCAGATGGCCAATGCTGGTTATAACATCCCAGCCCAAGGACATGGCTATGTTATGCCGCCATTTGTACCACCTCCCTACTGGATGCAACAGATGTTTGCTCAGCAGATAGCAGCTGGAAGAATACCTCAACCAAACTTGTACATGCCACCCAATTAGTAAGTGACTTGTGTTGTAGACTATCCTGCGAACAGGTTCCTAGCTATTGCACAAATTTGACAAGACGAGAAGTAAAGTACTGATTGGTAGATTGTTTGATTTTGATTATTCATGACATAGTCTTAGTTTTCAGTTCTGGTAGCTAAAAAATTAAATTGGTGAAAGAAGAGATGTGATTCTTCGTGAGGCTTGTGACATGCTTGTGACATGTGAGAAGTAGTTTTTGTTATGGGCTTTGTACATTCAGGCTGCGTGCTTACACATTTCAACTAATTTATTTATTTATTTATATAGTATTGTAAGTGGTTCCAAGTGCATTGAGTAAACGCACCCATGAAACTTCATCATCATCATTATTATCATTATTATTATTATTATTTATTTAGCTGATTAACTAATGTATACATGCCTTTCTGTGTACAGTGGGCATCCACAAATGCCTTACCCGTGGTTACCACAGGCAGGACATTTCCCTGCACCTCAAGCACCATTTATGGCCCCACCACCTCAAAATGTACCACAGACTCCTCCCCAACAGGCTGCTGAGCAACCGCAGGCACCCCAGCCACAAGCGAATGAGAATGTTCAAGCCAACCCCAACGCAGGACCTCTCTTTGATGAAGAGGAGGATGAAGAGAATCCTAATCGTGATTGGTTGGATAAGATTTACACACTTTGTCGCATAGGAATCTTGCTAAGCATTTTTTGGTTTTACTCATCTACGAGCCGGTTCTTGCTGTTGGTTGTTACATTTGTTTTGATCTACTTGTACCAAGCTGGGATTTTACAGATCTTCAGAAGAAATAGAGGTTAGCCCTAGTGAATTATGCATTAATCTGAGAGCATCATTCATATGCATGTAAACAGACTCTGTTTTTTTGTTTCTTCCTACTACACTGTATGCATTTTAACTGTGTGTGGGTGATTCCTTGTTTGTTCCAGAATGTTATGTATACTCAGAAAGCAAATCAACATACAGTTGTATGGAAGCTTTTATATTTAAACCGTAGGAGAAAGATATGAATTTATGATTTATCATCTTCAGGCCCGAATTTCACAACTGCTTAAGTTGTGTACATAACTGCGATGATCAATCGTAAATTCATATACAGTACTTAGAAAGTTTGGTGTAAAATGAGTTCTGACTTGTACAGTAGTTATTATTACATAACAACTTGAACATAACATCATGATATAGTTATTAAAATTTTAGTCATAATCTTCTGAAGCACACTAGCAATGTCAACTCGGCAAATATCAGATCTAACCAGCTATGGTAGGAGTCAGTTAAGCAGATCTGTTTAACTCTCAAAAAAGGCATGAAAGTCAAAGTTGAAATAATTGACTACACCTAGTCTAGGCATTATGTATCTTTTACTTCAGCAAATTAAAATAATTTGATGTTCTGATTACAAATATGTAAGAATTATTCAAATCAATCCTTCCTTATTATATCTCCAGGAAACAATCGTCAAGAAATTCCACCACCGGCCCCTGCACCAGAACCACAACAAGAAGAACAGAGACAGGAGCAGAATGTATGTCTCAATTTTCTGTACTGTTAAAAAAGCACTCAGTCACCCAAAGGCAGGAATTAGTCTCCTGGGCACTTCTATAGGACAGCCTGATTGTTCATTGTCTTTTCAACCAAGTTATTCCACTAACATTTGATTTTGCCTTTTTCATATTCAGGATCCTAGACCTCAAGAAGATGTAACTGATAATGTGGGACACAACACTGAAGACAGCGAGCATAATGATGCTACAGAAGCACCTGCCCCACCCACTCCACCCCCGGGACCATCGGCAACAACTGTAGCTTACAACTTTGTCACTTCGTTTTTCACATCACTCTTTCCAAATGGGCCAGGCATTCAGAATTGATATATCAAGGAACCTTTGGTCAGAATTGGCATTCTACTGGTGGTGTAGCCTTTGTGGATTATTTATGAAATTCCATTTGCTGGATGCCAACACCGTGATAACTCAGCTAATGATACTATAAAGTGCAGTTCTTACAATTTATATTTAGTGTATGGGTAATTGTCTAAGTTGTACAAACATCAAAAACAGAAGTCAAAGATATTTTTATACATTGTAGCATGAATACATGTGTATAAATACCAATATACATGAATGTTCATGTAATTAAAATTAAGTAAAATGTCGTACTTAAGCATAGTTGTTTAGGCCTAATGTACAGGTGGCAAAGTCAGTGCCACAAACATACTATTGCTGTTCTTTGTGCGAGAAAACGGTGACGAGAAGGTGGACTGTCATTTGTCAGTCATGGCAGGTGACTATGGTACCTGCATCTAAGGTTTTCTTTTGTGGAAATAAATAATACTGTTAAAAGTTTGAGGTATTCCTATTTTAGACCAGCAAAGCAAACATCCACACACACATGTATGTTGTTTTCAGCTCTCGTCATGTCCTACCCTATCCTCCTGTACGAGCCAATGCTTCATCTATCATTTTGAAGAAAATGACTGTAAAGTTGCCAAGGGCATGATGAGTAACAATGTATAAAGATTTTAAATTTTCTATGCTGTTTTTTCTTTTCTTTTATTTACCAAGGGAGAATTATGTAATAGTGAAAGATTAAATACAATTGACCTCTAGTACCCATTATTAGTACTGTCCCATTTAAATGAAAAGTTTGGTGGCATGGTGCAGGTGATAAAGATATATTTATATATTAAAACAGATCATCATTCATAGAAGAGATTACATGAAAATTATTGAATGTTCCTCTTTTCAAGAGTTCCGATATCTCTAACTATGGAAAGTGTATATTCAAGCAGTGGTGAAGTTGATCTAGAGTACCTGTACAACCGGGTGATTTTGTCTGTACATGTACTGAGAGACGGGGTGTTAGGTAGCAATTACCAGTGGCAGATTCAAATCATTAACAAATTGTCGAGTATTGTTATAACTGGTTTTTTGAAGGCGTATTTTGTAGTGAAGAAGTCTATTTTCCCTTAGTTGTATTTCATGATTTTGTTCGTTCTAATAGGTGTTTCCTTACTAGGGACCATAAGATGGCTGTAGTATATAGATGTGTACGTGTACGATGTTGTACAGAAGAGCGGGAAGAAAATAATTGTGTAAATATGAAGGAAAATCTAACTTAATCTATGTAGATTTTGAATAAAGTAGTATGAGTTACCTGCCTTGAAAGGTAACCAAAATAAACTTTTTATGATTCTTTACTCTTGTCTGTTCGTTATTTTGTTCAGGTTTATGTAGCATTGTCTTATGGCAAGTACATGTTGTCAAAAGAGGAGAAACAAGGGCGGTAGTTGGTTGTGGTTCTCGGAGCAATTTCAGAATACTCGGCCACTTCATTTATATACGTCGCTGTTCGTTGAAGAACGAGGTATATAACAATAGTTGCTAGTCATATTCAATGACATGTAAATTAAGTGGCCGGGTACTCCGCAATCTAAATCTGGTGGGGAGCTGGTGGTTTGGTTGGTTCTCTAGAGGTGGATTTATTGGTAAGGAATTTGACCGTTTACCGAAATTTTGGCGTTTTGAAAGCCGTTTCCACCCAAATAAGTTTGGTGATTTAGCAAGTTGTTTAATTTGACAAAAAGCTATTGCCGAGTTACCTTGTGCCTCGGTTTCAAAACTAGTCCTGTTGTGAAACCTTTCGTATGAAAGTAAATCAATTTGCATGAAAAATAAAGCCTGTAGGGGGACACATTTCCATATGAATGGTTTTGCACAAAGAACCGAAAACCGATCTAACTCTGAAATTGAAGCAAAGAAAGAAAAACAAGGAAGTGCAAGAGATGTATACTTTTATTTTCGTGTTCAAAAGGACATCTAAAATGTTAAAAATGTAAAAAAAAAAACGATAGCATTGCTTGGTAACTCTGTTATTTGCTGATAAAAGTCAAGTCAGTTATGAGTCACAGCCATACACCTCTACCCTCATACAGACGTAGTTGTAAGTCACAGGATAAAATCTAACGTATCTTGCAGTGGTGCCATGTTCCAAAATGTTCACGACAGGTGTAAAGTGGTCGCAATTGCCGTCAAAAATCTGCAGATGTAAAGAAAAGAAAATCAGTGAAAAAATTACTATTAATAACATATATTTAATTCCCCCCGTTTTTTCGAAGTAAAGGGTAGTTTCTGACCACAACTGCGAAAGGGGACTCTCCTCAGCTCTTATTCATGCTGCACGCGCGCTTTCAGTGGCGCATTCAACTGATTGGTGAATGTTTACATGATCGAAGAGCGCAGAGGGCATGCATACGCCAACTTTTCGAGAAAAAGCCCAATGTTCAAATAGTTACTTGAAAGTGGCCTTTAAAACCCAGCTATATATTCAGAGTGGGAGAGCTCGCAGGTCTTCGTAAAAGAAAATAAACCGTAAGCTTATTTCTCACCTTGTCTTCTCCACTTATCTTGACGAAACTCCACGTGATTCCGTCCTGACTGAAAGCAAGTTTGTATGATTTGACATGCTCATAGTACTTGTGCCGACCTATGGTATTTGTGCAGAACAAAAAAATTCCATAACTAAAAGGTTTTATGAGACCTTTTAAGGACTGAGCCATTTTTAGTCAACTGGCTCGTACAAAGAGAGCAAGCAGGTCCGAGAAAATACTTTGCTTTCATAAAGGTCTTAGACAACAAGTTGTCTTTCTTCGCTTAGTCCATCGACCGAGAGAAAAAATGGCGGAGCGAAATCCAAGGATCGAAAAGTGCACGAAAGGACACGTTTGCGCGGCCACTCGTTTTCTCAAGGTTTTCTTTCGCGTCACACGTGACGTCACGCACGACGGAAAAAGAGGAAGAAGAACTATCCATTGTGTATAAAGATCTAGACAAAAGTGTATTACCTTGAGTCCCGACAGCAGTGATGTATTTATCACTTCCTAAGTCAACTTGAAGCCACTGGTTTTTCGGGGTTGCAGCGCACCAGGCTCCGACACGTTTGGTTTTGAGTTCGTCGGTAAAGTACATTCGTGCATTGCGAGCTCCGCTGTCCCATCCGCCACCTGGCGCCGATCAAAGCAGTCAGTAAAACGAAAAGGAAAAAAGACAAAGAATGCAGAATTTTTCTCACCAACGTCAAGTGTCGAGGATGCCGAGAAGGCGCTGTCTGGTAGCTTAAAATCCCAACCTACTCCAAGGGGGGTGGAGCAAGGAGCTGCAGGAGGAAAAACAAAAACCAAATATTTAGCAAGAAATGATGATAACCGCAACTGTAAGGCATTTTTTTCAACATCTTAATTCAGACGGTTTCCAAAGGGTCGGTTGCAAGCTAACATGAATGGCCCAACAATCTTTTGAGACTCCATAAAGATAACAGCTGCTACAACATGACGACAAACCGAATCAAAAGCTCGCAAAGATGCTACACTTTTATTTCCAATACAGCAAATCAAATATCAATAGATTAGAACGGCTTTAAGGTTCCTCGATTGGCGAAGAAATTGAATATAAAAAAAAACATCACAATGCCAAAAGAAAGCCAGATTGTTAACGATTTCCTAAAAGACAACATGGAGTTCCAGTTGGTCGAATTCATGGTGTTGGGCCATAAAACCACTGAAACATGTCCCAATGCAAAGCATTCCACCCGGGTCAACTAACCTACGGGTCTGACAGGCTTCTTGTCGCATCGTTTGGATCCGCAGCTCTTCTTGCAGTTTTCTTCCATCCAGCCTGGATTGGCCGAACACTGACCTGCTGCAGCAAAGTCAGGACAGTTTGGATGGCGGTCCTCGCACTTCATGCCTGAGAGAAGACGAAAAGTAGAGTTAAAATCAGCACTTTAAAATTGGAGGCGCTCTTTCACGTAGAACCTTAATTAAGTGGCTCGATCTGGACAATTGTCCTACACAGCCAGAATTTATACTTATTTTTCTGTAGTATGACGCGAGAAATATTTCTACTCGCTCTGGATAAGATACTGATTCGGCCTCGATCGCAGCTATTCATTTACACTCCTGAGGAGGGCAAAAGGGACTGGAGCTAAGTTTCTACTCGAGGAACACACTCAACATGCACAATAATGACCGCAGTAAGAGCTAGAACCCGGACCCGAGGCTCGATCTGCTGGACATCAAGCGTTGTTTACGATCAAGCGTTCTATTGGCTGTGTTAGATCGCCTAATAACGTTCATAACTGCATACCACAGGGTGCTTCAGACATGATAATAATAAACCTGGAATTTGAAATTCCAGAAGCATGGCTGCCCACGATCAAGAAACACAACAACAGGTGAGCTGCGAAAAAGCGGACCGCTGAGAGAACAACCCACCCTAAGAGCGAGGATCGAAATGCATCAATCACAGCTGTTGAAAACCAGCCAATCACAGCGGAGCATAGTGCTTTATAAAGTTTCACGTAACCAGTCGACCGATGCATTTCATGAAGTAAAGGTTTTGTTAATACCACATGCAACTCAAGTTCCCTTTTCCTCTAGTTTTCCTTACCACTGTGATTTCTCTTTCAACATACCCTATGGCTAGACATGTGCAGTCAATGATTTACCTGTAGGTTTTTCCGGTTTAATGATGGGTGGGCGCGGCTTGATAGTTACGGGTGGTTTAGCTGTGACTGGGATTGCTGTTGAAGACGTCGAGGACTGAGGCGACGTATATGGCGGAGTTGAAGTCTGGGGAGGAGACGGTGTGTTCGATGGAGATGGAGTCTGGGGAGGAGGTGTTGTTTTTGACGGAGGCAAAGTCTGGGGAGGAGGTGAAGTGTTTGGTGGAGGTGGAGTCTGGGGAGGAGCTGTTGTTTTTGACGGAGGCGTAGTCTGGGGAGGGGGTGGAGTGTTTGGTGGAGGCGGAGTCTGGGGAGGAGGTGTTGTTTTTGGTGGAGGCGGAGTCTGGGGAGGTGGTGGTGTTTTTGGAGGAGGAGGCGTTTGGGGAGGAGGAGGTGTCTGCGGCGGGGGCGTGGTCCGTGGAGGTGTCACTGGTTCTTTTCCAATGTATTTTCGGATCCAGGTTTCAAATTCGCTGACGCGTGCGAAGACAGTGTATTCGTTACGGCCGGCACTGCAGGTTCGAGTTCCCCAGCTAACCACACCGTGAATCACATATTTGCCTTCGCCTTGCTGGCAAACAAATGGACCTCCTGAATCACCGAAGCACCCACTGACTGTGCTTGAGCCACCAAAACCACCACAGATCTAATAATAAAACCAGAAACGACTTCTTACAACGGAATGGATTGTAGTCGCAAGCAGAACTGGCCATATCAAATTAACCGCAGATTCAGATTAACTAATATTCTAACAAAAAGATGAAAACGACTGCCAATAGAATTCTGATTTTAATTGGTGGATTGTGACCTTAGAGTTAGTACGATAAACATAACATACGCAGAAGATAATAAAATTTTATCACATACCATTTTACTGGTCACTGTGCCCCAGTATCGCATATAAGCCCTACAATTGTCTTGCCGTGCCACTGGAAGGCTAGCCTCTTGAAGGACTGAGGCGCCCGGGCGATTGTATCCTGTCCTACCCCACCCTGCGAAGAAACAAACCACAAACGACACAAATGAAACAACCAGAAGAAATTTAACAATCACCCAGCACAAAGATGTGAGATTTGATTGAATCTGACGTGCTCACCAGTAACTGTGCAGTATTTTCCAGTGGAGACACTCTGTCCTTGCTTAGGAAGGCAAACAAGCGCCACAGCTTTGTTCAGTGTTGCCGGTCGATCCAACTCCAGCAAAGCTGGAAGAACAAAGAATGGCATGATGTTAAAAAAAAAACCCTTTTTCTCAACAAATCGTTGCGGTAGTCTGCGGCCCTAATTGGCAATCCAATTGTGTCCTACCATTAGTTTTTATTAACTCTCGTCTTCATCCATTGCGTTGAGGCATCGATGCACCACACATTTAACCGATCAAATTGTATGTGATCAATTCGCTATCTATATTGGACGATCGTTGAACTAAAAAACTAAATTAAGGCGCTAATGCACCGCTTTAACACCCATCCTTACTCACCCATATCATTGTTGGTTGTGGCTCGTTGATAATAGGGATGAACAACAATTCTCTTCACAGCGAAATGTTGCTCGCTGCCTTCGCGTCTTTGAATATTGTGCTCACCTGAAAATAACAATGGAGAGTTTGAAACAAAGGAGCTAAGCTTTAAGGGAAAATCTACCAAAGCTTACCAACATTCTCTTACTACGATTATCATAAAAATTACAATTTCTTCGATTGTAATTGTTTCAAAAACTCCTATTTTCCACTAATTCACTTGCCATGAGCTGTTATCGGATAGTTTGTTATCGGAAAGTTCAATAAGCCAAGTTGAAGTTTAAATCAACCAAACATATTCAAAGTTGTGATCAAGATTTAACTGAGTTCATATGTGACAGGCGTCCTGCATACTGTTAGGATCAGCTCTGTCGAATTCATCGTGAGTAGTGATAAGTGAATGAAGATGGTGTAGTTGAAATTAACCAATCTCAATTTCAGAGCGACATGAAACAATTTACCCCTTCTTTTTCAGTATTTTAATGCATTTTTTATTTCTTTCATAACCTTACTATTTCTCTTTTCTCGGAAATTATAATGTTAATGATTAATTAATAATCAGACTTCGTGTCGTCCAATTAGGTAAGCAATCAAATGCGTGATAAAGAAGTCAAACTCTTGTTGCGCGGTCGTCGGTTTTGGTATCACTTGCATGATTACAGACCGAATTGGACTCCACTCAGTCCTATTACTATAACGAATAAGTTGAGTAGACGCAAACAAACTTTGCTGACCAGGTATTAAAGTTCAAGCTATGTTGTTGTCATGGGCAACTGGCTCCGTTTCCAGTGGCAACATGTCGGCCTCATTGGCAGTAAAGCGTACCAAATTGCAGGCGACGATATTGCGACCATTAGAAACGAGGAAAGTTGCCCGTGGTGACACCGCAATTTTAAGTCCAAAACCTCTACCTTACTCTACTGATAGTCATAGAATGTTGACGTTTCTGTCTAATGAAATTACAAAAACAGCTTACCTAGAGTAATACGATAGCCTAGATTGTAGGAACTCCCTCTAACACAATGCGCAGCCGTGAGTACCCAACGAGGGGCAACCAAGGAGCCACCACACTTGTGAGCGCCATGGAGTGTCATCCGAGCCTGCCATGGCCAGCTGTTCTTGACAGCAGTCTTACCATTGACCACACGACCTGACGATCCATAATGTCTTACGCCGCAGTTTTGATCTGTAAATGAGTCATTTGTCAGATCGAATAACACCTCAACATACTTGCTTAGTTATGGTAGCATTAAAAATGACAAGGGGACGTGAAAAGTGACATAAAAAACGTTTCCTTTACTTGGAACAACTGGTTTGCTTGTTGACGGCTTAGGCCTCGCGGTCGGCGGCTTGGGTCCAGCTGTTGGCGGCTTCGGTCTGACGGTCGGGGGCTTGGGCCTTACAGTCGGTGGTTTCGGTTTGACGGTAGGTGGCCTGGGACATAGCCTACAGCTCTTCTGGCAATTTCTCCTTGTGTACATATTGGTACGACAATAACCATATCTAGCCCAAGAATAACAGCGATAGTCCCTATCAACGCATGACTGAGTACCACCTGTCAAGGGAAAAGAAATTTATGTTAAGTCCGTTCCATAGACTTTGTCCTTCTCGTACCTGACTCTTCTGAGCAAAGATTGAAACGAAGCATAGAACAAAAAAAGGCCAGTATTCCGCCAAGCGCCTCTGGCTCCTTGACACTTATTTTTCTGAATCTGGATTAAATCACTATGACTGAAATATTCTCAACTTGTGCAGCTATTTGGGAAACATTTTCCTATTATATTATCTCTTCTTTTGCAAGTGAATAGTAATTACACAAACATTCGTTGGACAAGGACAAGGTTTTTTTAATTTCCGTCTCGTTGTATCGTTGTATCCAAATTTTTCTCTATATTTATTTTATTTCCTTATGTCTTTTTGGCGATGGTGAGCAGTACAAAAACAAAAAACTCGTCCTCCGTGTCCAATAAAAAACTTGTATAGACTCGCAGTTAAATGTGACGGCTTGGCTTTGAATCTCATGTCCTGGGGTTACAACTATCATTTTAATTTACAGATCATTGGTCAAAGGTACGAATGAAGGCCTTCAATGGTCTGACCATTATCCACACCCCCTTCGCCCACGTTCAATAAAATTCATCCCAGCCTTGGGACCTTTGCGAGGTCTCGCATGCTTTTGGCCCGGGTTGTTCAAAGGTGGATAACGCTATCCACCGGATAAATCACTATCCAGTGGATAACGTGGTTTGTTTTGTTAACACTTATCCGCTGGATAGAGATTTATACGTTGGATAGCTTTATCAAGCGTTTGAACAACTGGGGCCTGTTCTAATATGTATAATGTACCAAATTATTCTCGTATTCTGATTGGTTCTTACTTATGGTCTATTGGAGGACAGACGCATAGATGACGTAATTACATTTTGTTTTGTTTCTTTATTATAAAACAAATAGGAGATCGCCTCGTGTGCCACTTTTTTGTTCTTACCACATTTTTTCATTTGTTATCTATTACTGAACAGACGCACGGCAACATGGAATCTGCTTATTCTACTTACATAGTCCACAACTTCTCTTGCAATAGACGTTCATGTAGGCTGGATTCATCGTGCATTGTTGTCTTTTAGCCCAAGTGAAACAATAGCGATTATAATCTGTGCACACTGTTGAAATGCAGAGAACGGTGAGAGTAAGTCACATATAATTCAGAAAAGCTACTGCCACGTCCTTTCGAGGATCCGAAAGTCGTGGCAGCGAGGCCGAAAGGTTTGGGTAGCGGAATTGAAGTCGATCCAGAGATTATGGCGGGTTCAAGTCCCGCTCTTACGTACTACTTAGTATGGTTTAGTTCACGGTAGACCCTGATTTAACTCATCAGTCATGCTTGTAAACTGATCTGCTTCGACCAATATCATTACATACATAAGGACCTATATTGTTGCCTGGGTACGAGTCTGGATCTTTCTGGGAGATGTATGAGGGATAACATTTACCAAATATGGAGCGAGCTAAAAAACTATACCAGTCTTCTCGTAGAGTCCGTTGTTGCACTCTTATAGCAAGCTTACGGCCACACCAAGGACGACGACAATTAACTAGATCTGTTCTGTGTGCCTTCCGGCCATAAAACTTGCTCAACCCAAAATATGTAATGACAGGTTTTTATCCCAAAAGGAAATACAAAAAGGAGCTGTAATCGTTCTTGTTCTCTATAAGCTATGCAGAACGTTTTCATTTCACAATGTTGTTTAACAGATGAAGAAATGTATAAAGATCTACAGTGCACGTGCACAGCCATTGTTCGGCTCGTAAACCTTTTGCTTGGTGACATTCGTGGTTCGCTTAAGCTCCGTAATGGTAATTCGAGAAAAACTGTAATCAAGTGCTGATAAATTGCCAGTTACATCAATGAGTCTCCCATTTCATTGTTTCCCGAGGTTCACAGTTTCTGTTGTTCTCTCGGCCCATACCATAATTATAAGCCCTTGTACTACGTTCAGCTGTTAGCTCTTTCATTGTACTACGTTCAGCTGTTAGCCCTTTCATAACAGAATTATTGTTATAGACCGGCAGACTGAATGGAATAGAAAAATGTTTCTATTTTAATCTTCTGCGATCCGAAGTTGCAAATAAGGAAAAAACCGAAATATTTACCAGTCTGTCTACGCTTTCTTTTCTTTGCAGCACAGCCGTACATCTTGTTGGTTTGTTCAGCATCCAGTGCACTCAGATCCTTGTAAGGCGTTTTTCCATTCAATGGTTGAAGCGCTCGTAGAGTTGGCTGACCATTCTTAGAGAAGGCGTTAAACGGATAGTGCATGATAGAACCATAGTCGTAAGGTAAACCAAGTGAGTCGATTTGATCTCGTTCATATTTGGCGAATGCACTGTCGAAACCTTTAACGAGACAAAAGCAAAGTTAAGCTCTGGCCATATTCATGCTGCCGTAGCGTACTCCCATTACTGTAGAAACTAGGAGAATTTAAACTTTCCCCATCCTGAATGCTAGTCTATATTGCAGGGTTAATTCCTGGTATCAAATGGTTCGGTACTCAATTAGGCAACAATGTGGACATGAAAGTAAAGTGTCCTGCCCAAGGATACAACACAATGATTCGAACCTAGGGCCTCTTGATCCAGAGTCTGGCACGCCACCGTTCCAATCAAGAGAAAAGAAATACATGTTATTTGCCGGCTGGGAGGTCCGTATAGTGAAAAAGTGTGACCGAGGTCTTGAAAATGCTGCCCGAGGCCGCAGGCCTCGGGCAGCATTTTCAAGTCTGAGGTCACAGTTTTTCACTATACGGACCGACCGTAAGCCGGTAAATAACTTATTTATTTTTTCCAAGCTCTCACACGAAGAAAAAAACTCACAGAAAAAATCTTACGCAAGCGTTACTGTGACCATGGTCAGAGATAGGAAAATCCGGCAAGACCTTGATCCCATATTCTTCTATTACGGCCCTAGCCTTTGGTAAGTCATATATCATACTTTATACAGTAACAATCAAGCACACGCACATACCTGGCAGTATATTCTGCTTTAACACCTGGACGTAACTATCTCTGTCGGGACGACTTTGTTCATGCCAGAAGCCAACCGCGTGACCTATCTCATGCACCATCACGTGTTTGTATTCACAACCGAATCCAACGGACAGGGAAGTCTTTCCACCAATGCGACCGACATTGCACCAGCAGCTGAAGGAAGAAATTGTTCTGATCAAGCACTGCCCCTCCCGTTTCATCTAAGAGCTGCTAGGTTAAAAGCAGCTTGTGTTCGTTTAGAGAGGCGTGTTTGTTAAGGTGTTTTTTGGTCGAGGTCGGTCGAATGCATGCAAGAAAGCATGTAAGTTTTTATATTTTTGAAAATCTTTTATTGGTCAAGAAAGTATTGCTGATATGATCCCGACACGAGAAGATTCGACTGCATATAAAGCCTATAGCCTTGAACCATTTGCATTTCTTACCCTTTTTGTCGGAAGAACCACAAGTAATCTTGTTGAGATGTCCTCTTCACAAACCTAATACACGTTTTGCTTTCCCATTCCTTCATGGCTGACTCTATGGCTTTCAATGCCTCAGGCATATTCTCTGTTTGATGGAGCAGAAAAAAAATTTAAGGCACATAGAGCAGTAAAAACTAAAATCAACTTTAAACTAAATCGAGACTGCTTTTCATAGGCGCAGTTTTTTGTCCCCGAAGTTCTCGATTGTTTCCCGCTAAATTCTACCGCGCCTTCTACGGCTTCCAGTTTTCAAAAGTTTCCCGCTAAAAAGCACCGCATCCGTTTCAGTTTTCAGTTATTTCAGGGACGGCGGAGCTTATTTCTAAGTGGGGGGGCTGAAAACGAGCACCGGAGGCGCGAGTTTGTAGGGGGTTCTGGGGGCATCCCCCCAGATAATTTTGAAATCTAGAGGCTCGGAAATCATGTCGTGTTTACATATACTAAAACAAAAACAAAAAAATGTCATCCTCTTCAAAAGTGGGGGGGGGGGGGGGGGGGGGGGGGGGGGGGGGGGGCGAAAGCCCCCCCAGCCCCCCCGGCTCCGCCGTCCCTGTATTTCCCATCAAATATACGGCGCCCTCCACAGTTTTCAGCTATTAAAATTCAATTCCAAATGTTTCGAACAAGAAATCAAAACTTATTATCACCGAGTAAAGAAAATCACACTTACGTAAACTACAGTCAATCTCATAAGGTATGATAGCGTTAGGCCAACGGATACGGCTGTTACTTCCAGCGGCTCGGCTGACATTTCCTCTAATGTCACCATAAATATCGATATTCATCAATTGCTCTCGAGTTAACTCGATATCTCCTTCAAACACATTATCCGGTAAGGGTGGGCTGGAGAAGACTGCAATACGAAAAGAAAATGTTAAATTTGAAGAAATTTGAAATTTACGCTGTGTGATGTAATGCAAACATGGGGGAAACTGTCCCGAGTGGGAGAATGTTACAGATTTATTTAGCATTTGCACTTGGCTAAAAATTTACTACTAGCATCTGTTGAATTATTTAGGGTGCCTTTTTAGTTAAAACGAATAAGAAAGAAACTGAAGAGTTAATATAGCGACCAAGACGTTCTCTGGCGATTGCATTGAATTAAATGTATGAAAAAAAGCGCGCATTTTGTTTTGTTTTACTTTTCATTCAGTCTACAGTTTTCTTTAAATTCGGCAGTAAAGTTTCAGTGTTATTGTAAAACAAACATAATCAATAACAACATCAAAACTGAATATTTTCCATGTATGATCTACGCGCTTTTGTATATATTATAGAAATGTCGAAAACTTTGTTAAAGACCTTGCTGTCCAGCAACATTTTTTCCATAAATATCCTCTAAATTTTCCGAAAATTCAAACTGTCATATAAAGTTACTCTTTAATGCCAGGGGCCTCAAACTTGGCCTTGTATTAATTTTCGATATGCTCTTTCCATTTCTGGCATTCGTTAAATAATATAAAGAAAAATAATGAGCAAAACGTTTGTCACGTGACCCCAGCAAAGGACCAGTAAAACTTACCTTTTTATCACGTTAAGATTTCAAGTATGGAAAAATGATATCGATTTGTTAAAAGGGGATGCCGCCTTACTGTTCCACCAAATTTTTCAGGACTATATAAATGGTAAGTTCGACATATTGCGCCATCTTACTAACTACTTTTGGCGGGAGCCTGTCACTCCGGCAATCACTGCAACTGCTTGGTCTGGGCTTAATTTTTACCTGACGTCATCATTTCGCCGGAAGATTAAAACGACCACCATTTTTTTTCTTACCGATGCGCGCTCATGTAGATCGGACTTGACCTATTTTCTGGGAAAATAAGCATGAAAACAAACCAGACTGTAAAAAGGTCGTGACATAGGCTTAGTTTGGGAGTTACTCGCTCTTAGTGATTAACTTCCTGTTTTGGTTACGTCAAGGAACTAGATAACCGCACGCGCATGAGATCATACATACATTCACCTTGTGACAAAGGAGAGCGTCTGTGACATAATTTCTGCACGCGCTAGAAAACAAGTCAAGCACAGATATAACTTGAAGCTGTTAAGCAAGCAAAGAGGTACTCTCCCTGAAAAGTTTGAGGAAATTATGGCAGAAGAGGTATTCAAAATTCAAGGATTGCTGGTGCGACTTAACGAAAATGTTGCACAGCTTCAAGCCTCGTTTCGTGAAAGTGTCGAAGAACAGGTTAAAATGTCAGTAACCGCGGAGAGAAGAAAACTGCGAAAGAAATTCAAGGCTGAACAAGAGAAATTGCTTCACGAAACTATGAGAGAGAGAAGTAAAACAGAAGAACTTTTCACCGATATTAGCAGAAATGTGCGGCAATCCCTCGAGCACGTCAAAGTCGAGAAGGACGGAAACCTGAAAGCTGTTACTCGCAAAGAAAAGCTCAAGAATAGCAGGGAACTAAAAGAGGCCATAAAAGAAACAAGGAGCGATACCATTGCCAAACTCAGCTCCTGCAGTCAGTCTCAACTCATGGAGATATCTGAAAATCCAGACTTACTTTTGACATGGAGTCCCAGATGTGCGTCTTGTGGCAGAGAAAGCGAAAGGTTGAGTTCCTGCGAAGCTTGCCAAATCACCCGATATTGTGATGAACATTGTCAGGCGGCAGACTGGGAAAGGCACCAGAACATTTGCGCTGGACTTAACTAGTTTCGTACAACAGAAACTTTTTATTGATCTTTAATTACTGAATCATCTTTGTGAGGAATAAAACTTGCTAAACTATATGCTCACTGCGTGAATTGTTTCAGTTGAAAGTTGTTGTGAGAGTTCTACCTGGATTCCTAAAGTCTCAAAAGTGTTATATGATGTCTTTTTAGTAGAAATATTGATGGGGCATACAGAAGAGCCATATTCTCGCTTCCTGTGTGTCAATGCGCACTTCCTCAACAAGAAGCTAGCCTTATGTTCGAATGTACCGAATTCCTCCTAGAGGTTCTTTTATGTGAAGAACTTGAAATCAAAACCATCGACCTCTGGAGCAAATAGTTATGCACATTAATTAAGAAGACAAAGGCAAGAATTTCACTATGAGCCGAAATACTCGGTCGGGTTAACAGACTCGATACGGTATTCAGTAATTGTATGTAGCAACTTCAAATTTGCAGCGAGTTGTTTTAAATTCGGACCTTTTCCGATCGCAAATGGCTCACAAAAAAGACAAGTGTAAAAAATTGTAACATTAATTTTGTAAGCCAATTCGTTCAAACACTTTTTTAATGTTAACTTAAATGATTCTCGCTAATATGTAATACATAACGGTAGAATTAGGGGAAATGCGAACTGTTTCACCAAAAAAGTAATAAAGCAGAGTGGTTTCTGAACGATAAGTAGTAACACCATTCCTGAAATGAACCATAAGTATTTTTGAATCACGGCGCCTCTTCAGTTTACCACCTCGTTCATTTTCAGTCAACCCACTTCGTCATGAATTGCGTGCGATTACGTCCATAAGAAAAAAACTTTGTGACGTTAAAATTGTACGTAGTTGCAGTTTGATTCATTGCGTTCTTCAAAAAAGACTTGATGCGTTACGTTCGTCCAGTAATTTTCGACCATTTATCTCATATCAAGGTGTATTTATTAGCAAAACCATGAAAACAATTGTGAAAACAATAATCATTTCCTATTTTCTCTCTGCTAGAACGCGCGCGCAAAGGCTTGACCAGCAAATTTGAAATGATCGCGCGCCAAATTGGTGGGTAATTGTAAAGAAGAAGTATTATTTCAGGTGATTTTATGGCTAATAGGCTATAGGAGTGTACCAAATGAAGGAAAAGACGGGAGTCGGAGAGTTTCAAAGCATGAAAGTGATTTTTTACTATTGAAGACTGTATGTGGCTATTATGCAGCAGAGCACTATGACTTGTGACTGCATAAATTTCCTTTTCTTTAACTCTACTTTACCCATAATGTATTAAAGCGCTTACATGTTCATCATGCAATGATTTGTTAAGGCCGTGACCGTGTCTGCGCTTATAGCACTTGATTAGCAATATGCCAGCAGAGGCTCCTTTACCTAAGATATGAGATGCGAAGCAAGTGGTAAAGTGAAGATGAGAATTTAATGCGCAATGAAGAATTTTGGGCGAGATGATTACCCAAACTAATTTTCTTTCAACACCGGCGTTCATTGGCTTGCCAGACAACTCTTTTCCCAAGTAATGGGGTGTTGCGCGACTCACCATCCAAAGGCACGAAAGGTTGAGAGTAGCAATCGAGTAATCGAATTTTGAATCCTTCGGGCGATTGGAAAAGTTGCAACTTTTCAAATTACATTGTCCTTCATTTGCTTCGCATTTAGTATTAGCGTTGCATGCAAGGAAAAAAGACACTACTCGCAGTCCAAAACTACAGCTAATGTCAGCTTCGCGATAACTGACAGTGCATGTACAGACTATTAAAAGCTTATTGACCTCTGCGTCGGAATACAAGACTAAATACAAGACTATTAAAAGGCTATTGACCTCTGAGCCGGAATACAAGACTAAATACAAGACTATTAAAAGGTTATTGACCTCTGCGTCACAAATGTGGGTAGAAGGGAATGTAAGCACGCTAAAAGCTCTCCTATCCAGGTATAAACTTGTTATTTCGATTTGCAATGATCTTCAATGAAAAAATACCTACAGTCACGCTCTATCTCCATGTTGGCTTGAAGAATCTGGCTAAACGCCGCCTTGCCATTGGGATTAGGAACGCTGGGAAATGCGGAGGTGATCACCCAAGGACTGGGAACCAGGCATAAGAGCAGGACGACCCACACCTGGGAAGGCATTTCCTGTGAAGAACGCAAAGACAAAACAAATCACTCACATTTATAGCGAAAGACGCAGGATCAATTCTGATTTATTAACAGCGAAAGGTGCCGTTTTCACTCGCAACGCTTTGTTAGCCAAGCAAATGGCCAATAGCTGCACGTGAAATTTAGGTCCCGTTTACATCGCACTGCAGGCATTTAAAAACGGAGAAACGCATCAAATCTTTTTTGTCCACACTACGCCAAAAGATGGCCTCATGGTTAGTGCGCTCGACTCCGGATCGAGCGGTCCGGGTTCGAGACCTAGCCGGGGACATTGCATTGTGTTCATAGGCAAGACACTTCACTCTCACAGTGCCTCTCTCCACCCAGGTGTATAAATGGGTACCGGCGAATTTAATGCTGTGGGTAACCCTGCGATGGACTAGCATCCCATCCAGGGGGGAGTAGAAATATTCCTAGTCGCTTCATGCTACAGAAGCCGGGATAAGCTCCGGCCTGATGGGCCACTTGGCTCGTATGCAGACTTTACCTTTACGCCAAAAGAATTCAGTTGAAAACGCAACAATCACCAATAATTTTAGACTTGTGTTTAAGAAAAAATCGTGTAGGGGAATAGTTTACGAAACGTTTTCAATCCACACGTCACTAAAATGCAAAGCCGGCGTTTTCAAATTCCTCCCTTTTGAAGAGCATTTTCGATCGAAAAGCTCCGTTTTCGTGACGGATTAGCGTGACGGATTAGCGTGGATGGTAGGCCTAATCGTAGAAATGAAGCTGGTTTTCAACTTCCTCCGACGTTGTGTGAACGAGGCGTTAATAAGCTAAGGTGCATTGAATCTCCCCACCCTCCCGCCCCTGTGACAAACACGGGTCTCGATTGGCCAAGCAACGGGAAAACCCATCACACGTCGGATAATAACCTTTAATTAATTATTTAATGAGGTAATGAGGTATAGTAAAAGATAAATAAATTAATATATAAAACCTTATTGATTAGAAAAGTCATTTAAAGTCCTTTACACCTTGTTTCAACAACAAAGTACCGGTACTACTTGAAGTGAATGTGTTACGAACCGCCTTTCACAAGACCTTGTTGTAATGTTTATTACATTGTTAATAATGATCATTGTTAATAATAATGATTGTTAATAATATATAATTACTAGATTGTTTTAATTTTACGAATAAAATTATAACCGCGGTATATATAGCAGGAAAAAACGACCTTGGAATGGTCTCGATATAAAATATCTATATCAAATTTGATCGTCATGCAGCCAAGAAACTTTAGTACGATAGTAAATCAGGCGTCCAGAGAGCGTGTTTAAAGAAAGTTTAAAATTATCAACTGAATAATCAGTTATTAATCCATACCTCTTCTGTAATCAGTAAAAGACGTCTGGCCCGCACTTTGTATAACGTCTTCTGCAAGAGATATCGAAAAGAATACTGAACTCCGTACTATCAAGAATGTTTGGAAAATGAGAGTTTTTAAAAGATACAAACATCTAATTCTTTTTCCAAAATTGGTAACAAGGGAAAATGAATTACATGATGACCTTGAATGGCCGAAGAATACAGCTTCCGTCCACCTTAATTTTGTGACATGACATGAGTGGGTTTCCCACTTCCTCGTGAGTCACTCTCTAATTTTTTTTTCGATATTTCTTTAGATAAACGAGAGTTATATCTATCAAAACTATGCGGTATCCAGTACGTTTTCCTTCCAGAAAAACAAAGCAAATGTGCTGTATTTTCAATCTGTATTTGTAAGCTCTTTCCTTGAGTTAGAACTTGAGATGTGGGAGGATGGGTGCCGATTTCAACTTTTGCGTCACGTCTTAGCAAAGTAGTCACATCCGAAATGGAGCGCCCTCGGACTTGGAAGTTTACGGTTTTGATTGCGATACAGACCTAGAGGTTAGAAATTCTCACCGAATTGGAGAAGTAAGGGAAATTAAAAATTACAAACGGCATGGCCACAGTCTGTTAATGGTGACACAATCATTGATCATCGTTGGCTCATCCTCGGTGTAAGAACCTGGAACACTCACCACAGACGTAAAGCAAAGAAAACAAGAAGTCAAGATTGTAGACCCAACCCTAACAATAGCTTCAAAGAAAGAAAAACTTCACAGGTTCTTACACCGAGGTAAGGCCTCATCGTATTTTTTTTCGTATGCTGGAGCGCCGGCCTGGTGGTGTGCTGCAAATTGATTACAAAGGACTAGCTGTAAGATATGTTGTAAGGACATAACACATTCTCATCTACTTTTTTCGAACGAAAGTTTTCTATTAACGCTTTCAAGAGCGATCAAAACCTAATGCATGGAGTTGGAAAATACGAAAGGAATTGTCTATCGCCTATATCGTTAACTTTTCGCGATAAATTTCCAAAGGCAATTTTCCCGCAAGAGTCTCAAACAGTCTCAAACATGAAAAGGAAAACGATGATAAAGTCAAAGACTACTGCAACTGCTGGCCTAACGAGGTATCTTATCGTGAGATTATTGTTGACAGGCCGGCAAACTAAGTGCAAATCATTAGACG
>OMLO01000554.1_pt1 | contig 24901 bp, 15 predicted proteins | sample 1674811 | NCBI WGS metagenome assembly OMLO01 (sample SAMN06265003, study PRJEB25207) | coral metagenome | isolation source: Coral host | place: Mexico:La Bocana,Puerto Morelos, Mexico | collected 2008-11-13
GAATTTTTTTTTAGTTTTTATCTGATAAGTTTGGTTTTTTTTTTCTCCTACATTTACCCATTTTTGCCTTCTGGCCCCCCCCCCCCCCCCCCTCCTAGTGGATGGCGTCAGAAATTGTGGGTGAAAAGAACTTTTGTTTCTCTTTTTCTTTCTTTTGTTTCTCTTCTCTCTTTTTTCTTTCTAATTAACTGTTGAAAAAAAATATTTGACGACAAAAATTTATTAAAATGCCCAGGAAAATGAAGTAATCAGAAATCAGAAGCAAATGGCAATAAATATTGATTCAACTTATTCTCGACTTATTCTCGATAAGGACCGTAATTTCTTGTCAATTTATTACAAGCAGCCTTCAGTTCGGAATCGTCTACAGAACCAGATATTATTTTAACACTAACTTACCCCGTTTGCAAACTGCTTTGTCGTCCAGATAGAGATCCAGATTTATTCTACTCTCAAAATCAATGTCCCCATGTGGGCCATGCTCTTCTATTAACTCACCAAACTTATTAATCAGACCTGAACGGAAATTAGAGACAGACTGAATTATTGTTGCATGCGAATGGGGGTGTGATTTTCCGTCCTCCGACTTTTGTTCGATAATGTACTGCTTGGAATAACAACATCATGCTTTAAAAATATAGGAAACCTTTAAGGGCTTCATAGTTAGTGCGCTCGCCTCCGGATCGAGCGGTCCTGTTTCGAGTTCTGGCTGTTGAATGTGTTATGTTGTTGGCCAAGACACTTAACCTTTACAGTGCCTCTCCGCACGCAATGCTATATGGGTACTGACCAACTTAATGCTGGGGTGGACTAGCACCCCATCCAGGGGGAGTAGAAATACTTCTAATCGCTTTATGCTAGAGAAACCGGAGATAGATTCTGGTCTAATGGGTCACATGATTCGAATGCAGTCTTTATCTTTCAGGACTTAGTCTGTTTTTGAATCCAGCTTTGACGAAATGATTGAGAAAATCGCTTTACTGTAAACTGGACTTATTTTACAATATTGATCTAGCCGGAAAACGCGAGCTGGCGACGAGCGAGATATTTGCCTGCCGCTCTTTCGATCGTTCTCACTGACCTACAGCCTGGAAAATGTGATAATTGATTTTAAATGGGTTCTTCCACAGTCCCTAGCTGGTACGAATCACGAGATGTATTACAAACCATCCAGTTTTTCGTCACAAGCAGCTTCAGCGACCAGTTGTCCAATCACAACGATCGCCTTTATCCCAGGGTGGTCTTGGAGTCCATGCAATGCAGTCACGTAGGAAAATGCTTCGAAAACGTCTAACGAGAACAAGTGACAAAACAAATGCTATATCATATCAAGTAAAACGTTTTGGAGGAGAAGTAATGCAAACACACATTTACTTGGCCATGGCGATGGCCAACCAGAAAGCTCTTGCCACTTTGGCCACCGCTTGCATATAAATTTTTATTTCCGTCTGTTTGTTTTTCTTAACTTTTTTTTACTATTTTCATTATTTTACCTAAATAAGTGCAAATAAAGAATTGACATGACACATAAGCCTAAGGCCCCTCGTTTATGCAAGCAATGCTTTGCTTACATACATATCAATGGTTGAGTCTCTTACCAAATTGGGAGGAAAACTTGGCCGCCTCCAAAACGTATGCCAAATCCTGTTGGAAGTTTAAGATGTCTTGTCCTTTTAACAATTCATACAAAACTGGAAAAGAAATATATAAATTGACTAAATTGGCCAAAACGTGTTCCAATAAACTTGACGTTATTGAAGGCCTACAAGTCCCTGCGAGCAAAAACCGGCGAGTTAGTAGACGATTTTATGCCCTAAATGTCTGGCTCCTTATAAGTTAAGAAACCCAAGACAACCCTGAATATAAGTACAACTGTCTGATAAGGAAAAGACGATGGTATTGAAATCTCAATTATGAGATACGTTTTGGGCCATGTCTCGGCTATCAGCTGGAATTTCAGCCCCGCTACAAGTAAATTCTCGTGCATCTGTTATGTAAAACGGCTTCTTAGTAAGTATCTACCTGATTTATGAACGTAGTCGGCAAATTTATGTTTGACGTTATCACATTCTTTATGCTCTTGAACGGCATGTCGCCCCAACAATGTCAGAAGTTCGTCGTCATCTTTGTCTTTCAGTGCTTCGATGAACTCTTCGCTAGTTTCTGGAAGTTTCAAAGCACAAACATGTCTTCCAAAGAGAAAACTTACTCATTAGGCCACAATGTGAAACATTTGTCAATAAATTCTGGCCATCACTGGCAAGGAAATGGTGTCGTAAATTGTTTAAACCCAGCTTACTTGCAATTCGTTCGTCCCTTTTCTCTTTCAGTTCTTTCAAAGCTGGTCCGATTTTCAGTAACTGAAACAAATTAAAGGAAGAGACAACATTGTTATCTAAAGTCATTCTTTTTAATTATAAGGCCCTGGAGAAGGGTCAAGGCATTTGATTACAAATCACACTTTCAATCGCGGCTTTTTGACTTGTTTATTCTATCAAGAAGTTTCGTCATGTTTCGTGCCAAACGTTTCCATGGTAATTTTGTAACTTCGCGCCGAAATTAAGGAGTAATTTGTCACCCCTGATGTTATTGACTATAAGCGCAGAGGAGTACAAAACACATAAAAGAACACTCACTTACCGATCCAACTAATGCTTTAAAAGAGTCGGGTTCCAATCCTGAACTACTCTCGACAAAACCCGAACCACTTTCACCTGAAGCCGAACCACCCTCGCTTGAGCCCGAATCGCTCCCACCATGGTCATTAAGAGGTTGTTTTTCAAAAAGATCAGTAAGTGCACCTATTGTCTTTGAGTTGTATGGATTCAAGAGTTTTTTGGAATCAATAGGTCCATCTGCGAGTAACAAAGTATGAGACTAAATAAACGGCAAAAAACAATACTTCCATGGCTTTATAATAAACTAACTGGCAGATTTCAGGACAGTGTGCAAATATTAGCTTGATAATATAAGCTTATGTTGATAAGAGTATTTGCAGACCTCATGGAGACCTGTACCCGTTGTAAATACAATTAATAACTACTTATAAACCGGGAGCGAGGTCTTTACGGGAAAATCGAGACCTTTCCGAGGTCAATACGGCGCCCTAGGTCTGAGATTTTTCCCTAACGAGGTTAATAAGTTATTTATTATTTGGCTTTTTTTCTTCGGGCTCGGCCGGTGGGTATTACGGGAGAATAAAGCAATATAAGAAGTTAATCAGTGCATTCGCTATATTGGCTGCAGACACAAGTCACATAACAATACATCGTATTACCATTTTACTTCAAGCTACTTCCACCAGCTCCTGTCCCACACAATGACATTCGCTTTTAGTTTAATTTTAGTTTAACTTTGCAGTACTTTAACAGGGGCGAATCTAGGATTTTTCATGTTGGGGGTGGCTGATACCTTGGGGTTGCAGAATCAGTGGGGCATGTCCCTCTAAACGCTTTAATTTGAGAACATTTTTGTACATTTTTTGGTATGTGCTAATCAATTGTAGGATCTAGCTGAACAAGGTCTTGTGCGAGTTAAAAGCAACAGCATTCTAACAGGCAGTGAGGACTTCTTCCAAACATATATCATCTATATTCAGTTGAATTACCAGACAAAGGAATCGTATAGAATTTGCAATATGTTTGTGGCATAACTAAGCCGATAGTTTTGAACATGTGAAGAAAGAAATGAAGGAAGGAATACCTAAAACATTTAGAAATATATAGATAAATACTAAATATATCACAAGATTAAACTCGATCAAGATAATGTAGTTAACAAGAAATGCATATACTTAAGTGCCCTGATCATGCAAATCGATTTCAAAAGAATTTTTTAACCATTACTGAGGTTAGTACCGAATCCGCAAAGAGCTATTCTTAGGTCGTGAATGAGGAAATTTTTTGATTGCCGCAAAGTTGTCTGTCAACACCTTTGGTGTCGTTTTTCGAGAAATATTTTTTCCGGCCATTCAATTTGTATGTGGGAAAAGGATATTTTGAATGATTGGTTCCAAGGGTGTGCTCAAACTCATCAAAGACAGGATTAATGGATGTAAATACAATAATCTCACAACAATGCAGACCAGTTCGGATTGCGGAATTTTAGAAATCACACCGAGTAATGCTTTGGTCAACTCATTTATATATATCAATTCGCGTAACTCGACCGCCTTATTTCCTATAAGGCATTTAATATTCCTCAATCTCAATAAGCTGTTGCTTGGAGAATTTTGGCCTAGCATTATGCCAAGACGAAATATATATAAAAAATAAAGCAATCGCCTGGCAGAAGTTGAATGCATCCAAAGTAAATAAAGCCGACTCTTAAACAACCTTGTCGACATTTCTGTCCTACTAAATTAACTTCCAGTAGAAGAGCCGGCGAGTGAGCAACCGAACAAAATTCAGGCGAAGACACAGAAAGTTATACGGTGCAATGCAAGGCAAGATGCAAGCCTATAAGGCCGTTCAGTGTGAAATCGTATTGAACGCAATGCCTGATACAGGTGCATAGGAATAAAGGAAAGAATTGTGATTACAAGTATACCGGTAAGTAGATGATCATAATAAAAATAATTTCCTAATGCACAAAATTGTCTATTATTTCTATGACTACTCAGGTTGCAAACTAACAATACAAGTAATAATTTTCCCTAAAGACATTAAACTGTATTACAGATCGTAAGATCAACTTAAATAACCACCGTTATCTTAGAGAATTGGGTCGGATTGTACGAGATCCGATTGAATAGGTTAAAAGTTAACGTAATCATTGATTTTTCGTAAATAAGAAGAATTTGTTTCACTACTAAACAGAAAACCTCAACGAAAAGTTAGCTTAATCGAACTTTGAAGAACCCGGCCCGCGGCGAAATCTGTTTGTACCTTTAAGTAAATGATGTAATCTACTAGACTTCTCCTCTGGAAGGCCAACCAGGTTACGAATTGCCTCAGCTGCCGAAATGAAGAGCAAAGTTGCAATGACAACCTTCATTTTCTTTTGCTGCCTTAAGTCTCAGTCAGATTGCCGGCCTGCTGTCCGAAAACCCTTAGAAGGCTTTTGTATGTGATTTGCCCGACTGAAGTTTAATTGTCAGAAGTGATCAGTTTGCAATATCTCCCCAAAATATCAGTGTAATATTAAGCAGACTTGTGATGAGAATACTGAAAATCGTCGGTCAGTCATCTAATTAATGCCTTGATGTACCGACGGATTCTCAAAACTGTTTTCAAAAGGAAAGTATAGTGATAGAGAAGGAGAATTTACGTTTTGATTTATAGTTAAGTCAAACGACTGATATTTACAAACATTGACTCATGCGTAAAAATTATTCGTTTCTTTTGTTTGCAAAGCGGAAAAAACTGCAATTTGTCAAGCTGCATCAGTAAGGGCTAATAATAACATAATTGAATTTAAAAGTGTTAGCACAGATGTTAGCGAAAAATGATAATGATGTCAAGCTGCAATTTATCAACAATTTACCTTAAATGTTTTATACCGGATGGGAATTGAATTTCAGAGGACAAAAAAGTAGTCAGATAGCTTGCTTTCACATGACCTAACAGCGGCATTATTGGTTTTCTTTTACCACTGCATCCTGTGGGAGTTGAATGCTTTTCTTATACAGACAATTTCTTTCTCTATAGTTGTTATTCAAAAACTTAGCCTTTAACACTCTTGATGAAAAGCATTGTTTCACTGAAGTGAAAATCTTAAATGCAAATTCTTGCAAAGCGGAAAAAATGGCTGTGCGGTCACATGCACAATGAATTGAAAAGACCTTTACAATCCTGCAAGATTCAGAATACATAATAAGCCGTGAGAGGAAAGTGACTCGACTGAAATGAAAGCTAATAACGTTTTTTTCTTTGCTTAAAAAGACGCACATTTTATGATATTTGGTTTTCAGTATTTTAAAGTTGATCCAGTGTTTCAATTGTTGACCGAATTCTGTTTGACGCCACCACAGCGACATCAAAGCACTTTAATTTCCTTCGTTGCTTCGATTGATAGCATAACAAAGAAAACCACGGAATGCTTTGAAAAAATAACATCGTACATTTTATGAATTGTTGCCTACCCAGAGGAAGAGGGGTGCGGAGATTGCGGAGGGTCACATGACATACGAAAACCTGGCTAAGGCTACTGTTCAGACTATTGCGTGGTTACCTATGATGTTCTAGTACTTAATCAAAGTGTAAATTAAACAACTTGTGCTGCTCGCTGGCTAGAGCTTCTAAAATAGATTTGAGAAAAGTTAATGGCCAGCATTTCAACTGGTAAAGGTTACTCTAGTATATGCTACAACCTAGACTATAAGTTCTACTGTTTTGAAATATCGGCCATTTAATTTTCCCCAGTTTATTTCCAAAGAAAAAAAACTAAGCATGAACTTTAACCGAGTTTTGGGCAGTGCTTTTTTCAGAGCTTTATAATTCTGGTTAAGAAAATAAGACTGGACACAATGGGCAAAACAACAAAAAATCCCTGGGTGGGACTCCCATATAAAATAGATGGGTGTACTCGTCGGAGATTTTGAAATAAACCCCTAAGAGATACCAAGATTCGGTTTTGTGGGCGTATAACGGTTCACGGTCGTTTCGATACAAGTCGTTTCGATACAAGTCGAAGTCGATTCGTTACACACGTGAAGTCGATTCGATACAAACTGAATGTCGTTTCGATACAGAAGTAAACTCGAGAAAAGTTCACCTGTCATATTTTGTGAGCTCAATACCCTGAAAGGTAAGCAATACCTTCTGAGGTTTAACACCCTATGAAGTTTGAAAACCGCTTTTTAAACTCCTATAAGGTACAATGAGCGCCCGCGTTATTTTCATATGAGAGTCCCTCATCGGGAAAGATATTAAGTCTAACAAACGAATAATTTACTATTTATGCAAAATAACGTGCGAAACCATTCGTATTAAAATGTAGATTGCGAGAAGTCTCTCACTTTTGCTAGAAAATCCTAGGGGGAAGAACGTAGAGAAGAACGCAACGTAAGGTGAGCGGTCGTCAGCACGTGAGTTTGATATAGGAAGACCCGAGCCGCAAGTAACACGAGCACCTCTTCCGACGACACGCTACCGCAGTCTCTCTTTCGCTCGAAAACTCTTCTTTTTCACCTGAGAGATCGCGATGAGGAAAACTGGTTACTATGTTTACCGTGAGTGGTCTGGATACTAAAAAGATAACAAAATGGCGGTTGGAGCGAGGTTTTCTCGCAAAGATTCATTACCCACATAGTGTTTTAAAATAATAATTCTCTTTTCACCGACTTTCCTGAGAATGCCTTCATTTGGTCAGATTGTAATTGGCCCACCTGGCTCTGGTAAAAGCACATTCTGTGCCGGGATGTGCGAATTTTTAACAAGCTTAGGACGTAAAGTTGCAGTTGTAAACCTCGACCCTGCAAACGACTCACTGAGCTACAACTGTGCAGTGGACATCTCGACACTTGTCACGCTAAACGATGTGATGGAGAACCTCAAGCTGGGTCCAAACGGTGGGCTGATATACTGTATTGAATATCTGGAGAAGAATCTTGACTGGCTGGAGAAAAAGCTCAAAGAATTGAAGGGTTATTACTTCCTGTTCGACTGTCCCGGTCAGGTGGAACTTTACACTCATCACACGTCCGTGAGAAATGTCGTCAGGCAGCTTGAAAAGTGGGACTTTAGAGTAAGTGAAATCCAGGAGGGGCTTAAGTCCAAGCCCTTACCTTTTATCTGCATGAACCTCCAGCCGACCTCCAGCCTGAAAACTTAAAAGGGACACCTTCCTGCTAGAACCTCCCTGTATAGTCTACTTTAGGGATTACTCCCCGCGGTAGTGACACTTAAAACAGATACAGAATCAAGGGGTTTTTTTTTTGTCAAAGTACTGCCTTAATGTTATAGTTTGAAGTCATGAATTAGGTGAAATAGTAACCATTCGTCAAAAAGGAAGCGACACTCAAACTGGTCATGTACAGTAGGTTTGGTTGCAGTTAGTGACCAAATGCCACTGAGTTCACCACAGATCATAAAGCAAACTGCATGTAGATGTGCTTGATATGCAGGTTAGATGAACTAGTTTTCAACTAGCACATATTGTAGCTGCCAGCAAGACATTTTTGATTTCTGTTAATACAAAAGACAAAATGTCAACAATAATATTATTCTAAGGCAAAATGTACATACCTTATTTTATTAAGACTTGCTTTGTCATGTAATGAAGGTAACACCTTCTTCCAACAGCTAGCTGCAGTTCATCTTGTTGACTCACATCACTGCAGTGACCCTACAAAGTTCATCTCGGTTCTTCTCACATCTTTGTCTACCATGATTCATGTTGAGCTGCCTCACATCAATGTGTTATCCAAGATTGATCTGGTTGAGCAGTATGGAAAGCTAGGTAAAGTACAATGGGCAACAAAAGTAGTCTACACTGTTTTAGAAAATGAAGTTGATTTAATCCGCTATTGTATTTCCTATATAACTACCGATAGTTCTCTGATCTGCCGTGTCCTCCGATTCAATGTTGTGTAGGTTCTCTCCATGGATTCAATGTTGTATAGGTTCTGCACAATTCTTAGAAGTTGAAAAATCAACATTGTCATAGTGTAGTGGGAAAATGTTTCCAGAGACTTGAATATAGAATTTTACAGTGAAGTGTCTCAACAATTTGGTCTGGTGATGAAGTGGCACTCGTGTGCTTGGAATAACTTCAGCTGTAAACATATCCTCTGTCTGTCACCTCTTTGAATATGGTTTCCAGTAAACTACATGTAGGTAGTAATTGGCCAAGTGTTAGTCACATGATGTGAATGTTCTGGGTTAGCCTATTCAAGCAACTAATAAATTGTCCTCCAGCCAGTGATAGCCATCTCCCAGTAACTTTCCAAATGGCTCCAATAATGAGAAATTGTCCTTGAAAAGTCTTTTCTTAGTCCTTTAAAAGAATAAAATGGTTGATGTCTGTCCTAGCAATATTTCTTTGGTCCTTTTTTGGTGAGTTTGTGGGTGGATGGTTATCTTAGATTTCTGATTCTACAGTTATAAAATTTAATACTCTGTCCATTCAGTATTTTTTAAAATTCTATTTTATTGTCAGCATTCAACCTAGACTTTTACACCGATGTGTTGGATCTGAATTTTCTATTGGACCACATTAAAGACAGTCCATTTACACAGAAATATAAAAAGCTGAATGAAGCTTTGGTTGGTTTAGTTGAAGATTATGGCTTGGTGTCGTTTAAAACACTGGATATTCAGGTAGGTGTGATCAGGATACTTGTTGGTGCAGTGCAACAATGAAATGTGGCTTGCGTCAACATACAGTACATTGTGTACATGTATTGCGATTTATTTTTTCCATGATGGAACCATAATGAATCGTATAATTTAATTGGTTCTTAGCACAGTAGGGATTTTCTTATCTCTGCCCAAGGTTACAGTAATGCACCCACAATGTGTGTGTGTGTGTTGAAAAGGTAAACAGTAATTATTACAAAGTTTAAAGTGATTTGAGAGAGAGAGGAAAAAATAAATAAGTTGCACCAGCTTAGTGTTGGTCCATGAAGTGAAAAAATGTGACGTCAGACTTAAAAATGCTGCTGCCTCAGGCAGCATTTTCAAGACCTCAGTCACAGTATTTCACTTTACTCCCAGCCAGTAGTTCTGTGATTATGATCAATAATTGTTTTGTTCAAAGTAAAAAAAAACAGAACACTAGTCCTTTCTGGGGAAAAATGTGATATGCATTCTTATTATGAGAGCAGCACTAATTTCTAAAGAAATCTTTTGCAGCACTAATTTTTAAATACATTGATTCGTGGATGATGAGAATATCTTAATTAAATTCTTGCCAGAGGCAGAAACCTTGCCTGAGGTGAGGGTGGAGAACTCTCACTCTCTGTCTGGTCCTATGCGAACTATTATGAACTCCCCTGTAGGAGAAACCTGCCACTGCAGATCCATGAAACCCTGGTTTTTGTTTTATGTGAGTTATCTCTCTGATCGTTATGAATTAATTGCAAGCTACTTTTTGCAGTCCAAGGAAAGCATGATTGAAGTGATGAAATCAGTTGACCGAGCTAATGGATATCCCTTTAGTGATCTTGACGACAACAAGGGAAACTTTAGCCAACTAATGTCTTCTGCTGTAGGAACAGATTTTGAATTCTTCAGGTTAGTTCATAAGTAAAGTAAAAACTGACTTTGCTTACTAACAGGCGTGGAGTGTGAAGTGAAATTTGAAATCTAAAGAACAAGCGAGTTTAGGAGTATGGGGCACAGTGAACACTCTTTACATTTCCGCTTGGCCCCATTCCCGCGAGTGCTTTCTATACGCACAGAAACTAACGTTAATGGTCTGGTTCACAAGGAAACATTGTTGGGGAAACATTTCTTGTTATATTTCCGGAGAGGGGGGGTGGGGAGGGGGCTAAATTAACAGGAAGCAAACAAGATGTTTTGCTGCGCCAAAGGCTAAATGAGAAAACCTTTTTTCGGAAAATTAAGCGTCACGTATGCGCATTGCAATAAACTGGAATAATATGACTTCCGAAATCTTTTTTCTTTCCACGTACTCAAGGTTGTGGACAAACTACAACAATACATAAGAAATAATTCTCTGGAGACGTTTAAGACTAAGGTTTCCAATATTTTACTGAGTAATTTATGTATTTTTAGTCATTTCTCTGTTTTATTTATATTATTTATATGTTACGCCCGAGTACCTATTGATGTATTTTTATTGTTCTTAATCAACTTTTTGCAATATTTTTAACGTAGCTGTGATGTCTAACGACTTGGCCGATGAAATCAAATGTAGATGGGAGACGTTTTGCATATACTCATCCCTATAACCTGAATTCTTCTCCCAGAATATCCAATTTGATTTTGTAATCGTCCCCTGTATTGTCATATTCATATGACATCTGGTCATCCATTTGACAGTAAGCTACAATAGGCTCTGTCCTCATACTAGTTAATATCAACCCTCTCTCCTCGTCCTTCCAATTCCTTTCCTTCTTTCCCTTTCCTTTATATGACCTGCTTGTTGCTCTCTCCAGCAGCACTGGAAACAAGTCAACATTGTTTTAACAGTAGCTAAACGTAACCACGGTTCACAGTTTTGTGCTGTCTCATTGCAGAACTGCAGCAATTCAAGAGAAGTACATGAGGGATGAAGACGAAACGCAGCAACCGACATAGCACTACAATAAATCTGCTGCTCTTCCCAAAAATGCTGTTATCTTGATGATAGATTTCTGCAACCTTAAAGTTTCTGGCGAAAATATTTCTAAAGAAAAGAATTTTCAAGGCACTCCCAGGAGGCAGATCCATTGACGAAGAAACTGCGGAATAGCGGAGGTAAAATGCGGAAACGGAAATTAGCCGTAGATATTAAAAAAAGACGTGGGATGAAATTCAAAGTCTGCAGCACGATTGTGGGCTAACACGAAGAAACTTGCATAGTTATTTTGGTGTTTTGATAACTCCATGACCTGAGAGCAACGCTATTGTCCTTTTAAAAAATTCAATGCCTCGAACTACCCTCACTCCAATGAAGTATGTACAGATATATCTGCCTGGTTCTTTTCTTGTCTTCCTTTTTCTTCTCTCGGGTTAACTAACTGGCGTGTCTGGTTGGTGTACCTTCAAAATTCGAGCAGGTCTTTTAGTCAGCTGCCAGTGAAATTTCAGCCGCTTAGGGTCGGACCTAGCATAATTCTGAGCATAATGCGATATCTGGAGGATGAGGCAGCATTTTTTTTTTTTTGGCATAATCAGATGCTGCTTTGCGGTTTTGAAAACTTGCTTGCTTATTTTTCCACCCAATGCCAGCTAGAAATTTAAAATAAAGTTGAATATAACGCGAGCATTTTAACAATCGAACCAGAACTGTAAAATGAGACTCATGGCCAGTGCATTTTGCCATGTGGCCTGCGTAGCCGGCGGGAGTGGGTGCCCGCGAGTGCCCGCGCGAACTTCGGTCCCGAACGCGAGTGCAAAAAGCCGCGCAGCTCGTGAGAAGAATGGGGAGGAGTCTAGTTGAATTTCGCAATTCGCGCGCGCGCGTCCACTCCCGCCAGCTGCGCAGGCCATTTGCCATAGTCATAGGCCTGTTTACCTCAAAGGACAGGTAGTGTTTATAAATAGTTTATTAATATAATTTTCGAACTCCTGCTGTTTTAAACTAAACCTTTGTTTCCCCCCGAGAGTTTGAAATAGCAGGGATTTTACGAGCACAATCCGTCTGGTGATGATCCATCTAATGCTCATCTCGTGAAACTTTTAAATTGGCCAGTAGCCGGCTCTTAGTGAACCACGAGTAATCGGTAACCTCTGCGCGCGGGACTGACTCAAGATTATGCAAATTAGAGAATGATTCGAAACTACACCCGTCGCGAGCTGGGAAAAGAAAGAGACTGGTGACAGTGTAGGGTTAAGCTACTCCCTGATCTCATAAAATGGAAAAAAATTAAACCGAAAGCTGGATTAATAAGAAATAAAATGTGTAATAAATGATCAAAATTCAAAACTCTTTAAATGGTGTTAATATTGGTGAATGTACTTAGCTACACCTAGTGAGTTTACAGGCATGCCATTTACAGTAGAAGCAAATACGGTATATTGGCTTAAAATAGGTCCGCAATGCACACATGTTCTGCGAACGAAAACGACCAGTGACAGGCGCTCCACCTCTCGTGGACAAATAAATAAGATAATTTGGTTTTATCAGCTAGGTTGATAATATAAATTGGCTGACCTCTCGAGCATTTCGTCGAAGTGAATCGAGCAATAGGCCAATTTCGTTGTATTAAAATTCAGCTTGATAGTGAGGCTTAGAGGACACAAACAAAAGAAATGAATAAACATGGTCATTGTTTGTGTCTTCAGAGCCTCGCTGCCAAGCTAAATTTTAATATATCGAAAGTGGTCTATTGTGGGTTGCGTGTGCTTTATGTTCCCAAATATGGAGCTACGCTATTGGCTGGTGTATGGTCACCTGAAAAAACAGAACAATTACTTGAATGAAAAGCGCCCGTTTATACCGTGAGGATCAAGGGTGCCGATTTGAAAATTAATTTTTGTTCTAGAGTTTTGCGGCTTTCCGAGCATCCTTGATGTAGGGAAAGGCCGCAGACTGCCATATGTCGCTTAGAATGATTAAAAATATCTCGCTACCGGTTTAGATGCGTCTTTGCTGTCTTTCTCTACGTCACGAAGGCGCTCTCGGAATCGATCGCTTAGTCGTCTCCCTGTTTCGCCGATGTATAACCTTTTGCAGAGAGTGCAAGTTGTGCAGTAGATCAGATTGGCTGAGGTACAGGAGAAATGATCAGTGATCTTGATGGATCGCTTGAGTCCCGATATTTTCTCAACGTTACGAATGAAAGGATGTGTTTTGCATCGTGCGTGCGCAGTTGAAAATTCCGGATTGATCACTTGTTTGGAATTCCCTTCCCACTCAGAAACGTTACCTAAGTTTTTGTCGCGTTTGAATGAAATTCGCTCCGACGAAGGGATAACGCTCTAAACGTCAGCTTTCGAATCTCTTTGCAAATTGTCAACCCAATTGATAAAACCAAATTATAATACTTGTAATACTCCCCACCGACGCAGCACCACAGTTTCTTTAGCAACCTATTCCCTTCAAATTAAATAAATAAATCGAATCGTATCATAATGTGGCTACACACCTCGTGAAAGCCACACAAAAATCCCAACTGGAGAAAGCAGACACGTTTGCTGTTTACAAGCATGACGGAGCCGAGTGAACAAAGGTTTACCGTGAAAAAACTCTAGGTAAGTAGTCAAAGCGCGAACCGTATAATCTCTTACCAACTAGGTGGTCAACACGCGATAAGATAAATTGTTTATGTTGTGTTTCACTTCCTTGGTAACCGGTACTTCGATAAATTTTTTCAGTCGTGGAGGCAGTTTAGAATCACAATACTTTTAAAACCGCTGCTCTTTTTGGGCCAGAAGAGTCGTGATGTGTGGAAATAGAAAATCACTATTAACCAAAGGATGTCTCATTTTCATCGTGATTTTCGGCTGTGTGAGCTTGTGGATCGCCAACAAAGTTTTAGAACAAGGTACAGTTTATCGTTTACGCCGACTGTGGCTATATGACCGGCAGAGTTTTAAAAAGCTAAATAACCGGCAGGTTAACTGAAGCGGTTAACTGGAGGGCTTTTTAGGCTAACCGGAGTGTCATTTTGCCAAAACTACAGAACAGTTTTGAATTCCGATAATTCAAACCTAGACCGGTTGCCGGTCATTTAGACACTGACTAATTGTACGAAGTAGTGCATTAAAGCTTATCATGGCCGTGATCAGGAACCGCTCGATCTGTGCAAACCACTTTACAGTGCCGTATAAGAAACTAATTCTTAGATATTCTGATCAATTGTCGTGAATTACTTGTACTCCAACTTTTCCGCAGTTTATTTCTTTGGGAAATAACAGAAATCTCCGCGAAAAGTTCAACGAACAAGCGAGCGACAAAGAAACAAAAGAATTAAGCTTGATTCAAGACTGTGCTGGTCCAGCTGGTGCTGAGAAAACTGCAGTTAGCTGACAGCTGCAAATAAACGAAGTGCTATGGAATAATTATAAACTATCAATCTTCAGAGTCATCTTTCTCTAGCAATGAATAGCTCGCTAAGATCAATTAAAGTAACGTTGAAACTTGCGTATGTAGACCTTTACAGACGGATGTATGATATTTAGTTTATATTATTTAAATGCAATATTGTCCTGATAAAATAACATGGCTTGTAATATGAAAGTCTTCTACGACATTGAATCATCAAAAGATAACATTTTAATTTTATCCTTTGTTCAATAATGCAGCCAGAAAATAGCAACTGCCAGAATAATTTTGCTACATTACAATAATTCCTTAGGGAACTCGACTTCTGTTTGGCAAAAGGCGCAAAAATCATTAAAATTGTAAGTTGTAAAAACAATGTTCCAATATTTTTGTATCATGCGTAACGGAAGAGAGTAGTTTTTTAAATTCCATTTTTCAGAGAAAGATCTGGATGTTTTAGCTGGATTTTCTATGGAGCGGATGGCGTAGTTTACTTTTTACGTTTAAATTCGTTGCGAAGCATTTTCGATTTAATTTTCAAAGCATTTACTTGTTCTCTATGTTAATTTGAGTGTCCTTCAAGGGAGGTAAATTAACATGCTGCTGACTCCTATTTTTACGATAACATACCTTATGCATAAATTTGGGAATAGCAAACTATTTAACGATTTCAGTTCTCCCGAGCAGCACAAGACTGTGCCATCTCAACATCTTACGCGGTCATTTAATAGACTTCAACATTCAAAATTGAATTCTTTCTTGTTGGCAACTCGCTATATTCAGGGATGTGTAGTCTGGAAGCGCAGGGGTGCCAGAGGCGACTAATTTATCCCCTTGTACAATTGGAAAAAGTTACTTTGGGTGCTGGACACCCAGAATTTCATGGCTTAGAACCTTTCGGTTCCTTGTATTTTTTTTGCCACGGCGTTGATATTTTAATCGATGTACGCGTTTAATGATAAAATTCTTCATACACTAATCTAATCAGTTCAGTTGTGTTGTCATTTACCACCTGGAAAGAATTTAAAAATTACAACTAAGAAAGCCCATCACTTTTAAACAACAGGTTACATCACCTGCTAGTATTTTTAAAGGTAGGATAAACAGCAGAGGTGGAAGCGGATCACCTTTTCTGACTCCACGATTTAGAGCGAAAAAATTAGTGGCGATTGAATTGAAGGTCTGGATCCGTTGCATAAAGTACCTTCCAAACTTTTGCAAAACTTTGACAGGAAAGTTCGATTACGGGAATGAAAAGCCTTCTCAAAATCAATTTCTACTAGAATTCTGGGTCCTTTATTTCTCTTTGCACATTCTAAAGTATCATCAATTGTTCGTATCCCGTCTGATATTGACCTTCCTCTTATAAACACCTCATAGCCATTGCTTTGGATGTTTATCAGCGAGATTGGACGCCATGAATTTAGAAGTGTTTTGTTCCTCTGTTTCATCTTTCTTTTCAAGTAGCATAATGATTAGGGGAACCATCACAACGAATAATTTTCCAGCAAGAGCCCAGAATGGAAGTAAATGAAATATGATCGAGGTCTAGTTTTTAAAAGCGCCCTTTAGTTGTCCTTTCTGGCCGAGATTGAAATACGGCTGTTTACGATTTATTAACACTTACGTGACAACATGGTGAGGACGCCTTGAATACGTTCAAACTTGAAAGAACGGGCAATGATATGGGATTAGGTCGATGAAAAACGACTTTATATTTATTACCGTCTGAGATAACCAAAAAGAAGTATGTAAGAAAGTTTCAAAATTTCAAAAAGAAATGTTAAAAATTGGCCGTCGTCTCCGTCGTCGTCTGCGGTTTCCAAAACATTGATCATGCATGTGATGCCATTTCGGTTGTTCCCGCCAGTGGCGGCTAAAAAGAAAACTGCAAATTGAAGAGATGTTGTAAACAAAGACAGGACAAAATTATCAAGATCCCGGGAAGAGCCTTGTATAAAGACATTAGAAGGGGCATTATAGACACATTAGTGCAAAATGGTGGAGACCATACACCTATAGTTAGTTTAAAGGCAGCTACTCTGATGTTGCAAGGAAAAATTTGTCGACAGCGCGACAAGAAGGGGGCTCCAAATCCCCCAAATTTGACTGGAACTAATTGGAAATTATCGAATTTCTGAAACGAGATTCACCATCGATGTCCTTATCGAAGACTTGCGATGTTTTCAATTGTAGATTTTTATTACGCTTTCCCGGTGGAACTTCTTGAAAGGCTGCAATAAGCCACGCTATTGAAAGGAGGATGTCGCGTGGTCCAATGACTTAGAGCAAATATCGAAGCGCCCAATAAACCAAAAGTTTCACTAACATACTAAGAACATGCCAACTGAGGTTGAGAGTAAGTTAAGAACGTCTTGACCTCGCTTTCAATTAAGTCTTTTTGTGAGTAGTATAATATATAAAGGTAAAAGAAATCTTGCCCCGTAGCATAAGAGCAAGCCGCACAACCATGCAACTATCAACTTGATAACACACTACAACAAACACTGCACTTTGATAGGTTTCCTGTTACTGAATAACAAATCTAAGAGTGTGTCAAGAACGTTTTCAGCTTTAGCCCAAAAATTAGACGAAACTGGTCGATTTCTATCGGATTTTGTCTTAACTAGAATTCGTTTCTCTAATGAGTTTGAGTAGGTTCAGTTGTATAGTGATATTTAACAATTGTTCCATGAGACCGCGTTGGATATGAAGTGATAAATAACCAACGAGCGCGTAGCGCGAGTTTGTTATGATCACTTTATATCCAACAAGGTCGAATGGAATAATTGTTTTAGTGTATTCTTAATCGGGTTTTTTGCCGCAGATTTTTATTTCAACAATTTTACAAAGCGGAAAATTTTTAAACTTGGCGTACTATTTTCCATATTAGGTAAAACTCCGACTAATGGCTCATGGTCGGAGTTTTTGAGCCAATCAGAGAGCTAGAAATGCAATAGTCGGAGCTGAGAATATACTAAATTAATATATTCAACGTAATTGCTAAATTGTGTTTTTTGATATTTAAGGAATTCACTTTCTCCCTGTCTCGTTTACGCCTGCTGGCACGAAGCTAAACGAAGTCAGCTTGGATCAAAACTCTACCATGCCAAAGAAACAGCAGCTATTTTTATTTAAGATTTTTCGTCGAGTCGTTTTAATAAAATAAGTACATTGGTCTGTCTTATTACAGGCGGCCCAGACGTTGAATCACGATTATAAAATATTTTAGCCGTTTATAAGACAATGTATGAGAATGCTTCGAAAATTACTCTTAATGCTATGTGTAGAAAATAATTTGAATAAAATGGCTTACATTATGTTTGCTCAAGTAACGATTCCGATATCTGGTCACGAGACAAAGACACGAGACTAAGACAGGTAGCGAGGACGTGCAACTACGGGTCATAATAGATTTGGTCAAACCACTAAGAGAGCTTGTCAAGAAGGACAACGAGTTTCGGACAAAGAAGTCCATGGCCAGTGTTTAGATCAAGCAGATGAAGCAGGTTTTAACCCAGTTACCAGTGCTCAAGTTCTTCGACCCACAAAACAAAACCGTACTCCAGTGCGACGCCTCTATGAGTGGACTTGGGGTGTGCTAGATGCAAGGTGGGTACCCTGTAGCGTATGCTTTCAGGCCTCTGACCCCACTGCAACTAACCACGCTCCGGGTAGAAAAAAAGTATTAGTAATTGTCCTTAGAGTTGAGGGATTTGAGGGTTCTCTCACAAACCACAGGAGCCTATTATGAAGAAAAGTCTCTTGAGTTCACCAAAGCAGAGAATGCTGTTACTTCTACAGAAATTTGACTTAGACGTTTCGTACAGAAAGGGCACAGATATACACATGGCTGATCCACTTAGGCGAGCCTATCTTCCCCTGGTTAAACAAGACATAGCGGAGAGCCAGCAAGTATGGAGTGTTATCGACACAAGATCACCAACAGAAGTTGAAGACATGGCAGAGTCTGTGCCCATTCGAAAACTAACCTTGAGGAAATCAGAAGTGCCACTGAAGTTGATGCAGAGCTCAAGGCACTAGTTGCTATTGTCAAACAGGGCTCGCTAGAGAGAAGGGCTGGCGTATCCTCCAAGCTGCAGGTCTATTTTTCCTTCAAGAAAGAGGTGTGAATACAGGATGGTGTTGTGTTAAATGTGAGCACATTGTAGTACCATCTAGCCTTAGACAATGCATGATGGATAGAGTACATGCTAGTCACCTGGGCGTTCAGATGTTCCTCAAGAGAGCCAAACCAGAGGAGCAGAAAAAGGCGTTCGTATGTCACGAAATACCTACAAGACTCTGGAAGAGCGTCTCAGCAGACCTGTTCGAGCTTAATTACACCAAATACTTGGTTACAGCTAACCGCTACTATAATTTCTTCGAGTTGGATATACTAACATCGAAAACCAGAGCAGTTATTAAGGAACTAAACCTGTTGTAGCAAGGTACGGTAGTATGAGATGTATTGCGGTTCGTAACGGCGGGCGTTTTATAGCTTAATAAAAACCGTTGTGTTATCGTCGTTTGGTCTCGTTTAGAAACCTCAGACTACGTTAAACGATGGCCTTCTCTCAGTGGAAACAAAGAAAGAAGCCATCTCACTTCATCATCGGCTTCAAGACCTCTTTAACACAGAGGAATTGAACTTCACAAATGGAACTCAAACCTCCCTGATGTTTAAAGCTCAATCTCCCCAGAGATTAGAAGCACAGTGAACACTTCCATCCTTCAACGTTCTCACAGCTTCATCAAAACTCTTCGAATGACGTATAATTCCAGTCAAGATTAATTCCGATTCTCTTCCACTGAATTATTCATTGAAAAAAATCATTTATAACAAGAGTGAAGCATTGTCTGATTTAGCTAAGACCTTCGATCCTCTGGGTCTCATTTCGTGTGCACCATTGTAGCAACGATAACCTTTCAGCGTGTCTGAGAACGAGGCACGACATGGGATGAACCGCTCCCACCATACATTCAGAAAGAATGGCTAAATTAGAGAACATAGCTGTAATCTCAAAAGTCCACATTCCACGCTGTTACACCCCAGTCAGCACTACGATTAATTGTGGTCCGTCAATAAATCAGTTTTTCGGATGCCAGCGAGAACGCCTTCCCTTGTTATGGCTAAAACACGTTTCGCACCGATCAAAGTTACGTTACCTGTAAACTCTTAAAATCATCTTCAAGAAATCTTGGCTATTCCATCAACCAGAATATGCTTGTTTTAAGAACATCAAATTTTCAAGGGGCGACTATCAGACCGTTGCTTCCGAGAGATTAACACTCGTACTCGGCTATTGACTTAATTAATCACCACTAAATTAAATAAAGTTTCTTCCGCGCTAGTATAAAAAACATATCGAATAAAATGCAACTTTTCGAGATGAAAGTCGTAACAGCCAAATATAAAATTTGAAAAAAGAAAACAGAAAAACACGCACTTGATACAATTTCAATTAATTATTTTCTACAAACCTGCTTGTTTACAGAAAAATTTGTACGGACGAGTACAATCCATCCAAACGAATACTATGGGCGGACAACCACTATCGCGTCACGTGATCAATTTAAAACAATAAGAATTAGAGAAAATGTAGTGGCGTGCTATAATACCAAAAAGTGTCCCATAGCTCAGCCAATCAGATCACAGCATTTGCATTAGTGTACTAGTTGATTTCTATAAAATAGGAATATAATTTTTCAACTGCATGTTCCTTTCATAGACACTGCACAGTTGGGCTCGCGTATGACTGAAAGACGACAGCTTTTAAGGGAACAGTGCCTGACAAAACCACCGAATCCTTCCTTCATCGAAGAAGCTGACTTCTCTCGTTTTATTGTCATTGAGAAGTTGAAGCTCGTGTTCTGTTTTATACCTAAAGTTTCCTGCACAACTTGGAAGCGCGTCCTTTACAGCGCAGAGAACCAGGGCGGGCAAATAGCTTTGAAACCTCACAGAAAGAGTCTGTTTTCCTGGCTTAAGGACTACAATGTTGCTAAGAGGAAAGACATTTTGAGAAATTACTACAAAGCAATGTTTGTCCGGGAGCCTTTTGAGAGATTGGCATCGGCGTACCAGGGCAAAAAGAAATTGATGTGGTTCAAACGATTTGTTTTCCCTAACAAAAACAAGGAGGAGTTGAAGAAGGAAGCCGTTGTCCCATTTTCATCCTTCATAAAGAGCGTTCTTGCATGTAACGCAACGACTTTCCCGGAACGTGGGTATATTGAGGATCAACACTGGCGTACTTACGAAAAGATTTGTCCATGTGAGGTAGACTACGACTTCATTGGTCACTTTGAAAATCTTTCTGAGGAAGCGCCCCAGCTGTTAAAGATAATTGGTGTGGATGATTATGTGACTTTCCCGGAATATCACCCATCCAAGGCGAAGCCTTACATGTCGGATTATTATTCCCAGCTGACAAAAGATGAAATAGTCCAACTTGGTCGTCTGTATGAGTTGGATTTCAAATTATTTGGATACGACTTTCCAGGCCCTTTAGAAGAAGTTTATAAGAAGAAATTGCTTCGGTGAATAATGTTTTTTTTTTTTGCCTTGAATATAAAAAGAAATTAACATTGGCAAACTGTAATGCTGAATAAGTTCAAGAAATAATTGAAAAGAGTAATAGTTTATCTGTAATTGGAAGGGATTTTAAGAGAATTCAGTCTGTTACAAGAGAAAATCAGAAAAGAATAATTGATAAAGAACCATTGCGGATTCCTCTTCACAGGGCTTATAAAGTTCGAAATTAAAAACTACTCGTTAAGTTCACTTTTAGGCTGTGATAATTGTCTCAAACTCTCTTCTACAATTTCCATTAATGAGCCTTTCTGTCCTTATCACAATCTTCTAGGTACATACAACAATTTCTCATACACCCTATCAGGCTTACCATAAAACAAACTACACGTGGTCTGTCGTGAAATGATGAACCAAGGCCAAGCGGCTAAGCTAACAGTGCAACATTTTGGTTCCTATAGCCTACCCAAATTCATTAGCTTTGCATGTACTTTTGTGGCCCACAATGTCAACCTTGTCTAAATACCTTAACACGAACGCACTTATAATCTGATTACTTCTAGCTCTTAGTGTATGGAACACACAGAGCATTTCAATTCAACTTAGCTGAGCTGCTAAAAGGAGGAACAGCGATTACTATAACAGAGCGCTGACGCAATGTTGACATTGAAGATGATTGACAGTCCTCGGTTCCTGCTGAGCATGTTCATCGCCTTCTTGCACACATAATAATAATGATGATAATGCTAATGCTAATGCTAATGCTAATGATGATGATAATGATAATGATAATGATAATGATAATAATAATGATAATGATAATTTTGATAATCAATAACAACAATAACAATAATAAGAAAAATAATAATAACAATTAGAATTTAAAACAAGGTTGCTATAATATTTTGGCAGGAGCCCATCACTTGGAAGTGGCCTTGGTTAAAAATCTCAATAAATTCCAAATCTAATATGAAAGACTATAGAAAAGCCTAAAAACTATGTAAAAAAAACTATAAAAAAAAGAAAGAAAACCCCTATGTACACTAATATTATTATTTGCTTCCGGCATGTCAACTGTATTCCTCTCCCTTCTTTAACGCAATGAGTTCTGCCAGACGGCTATGCAAACGTTTATACTCCTCCGCCATGGTGCCGTGTTCAACTTCTAGGACCCTGCTCGCACATCCTCTTTTTCTCAGTCTCGTGTTGCCGATATATTTGCTTATATACTCTGCGTTTGGGTGAGAAACCGTTACGTCAAAAAAGGCAGAGCCTAGCTTGCCTCTCCCAAAATGCAGTAGCATGAACATCTAGCCGAGCATCTGGTTCTATGTTAGTACCTCTTGTGAGCACTTCTCATGTTACATCTTGGAGTAATGGTTCAATCTCCACGTTACAGACTAAATTCAGCAGATCAGCCTCAAGATCACGTATCTCGTTGTGGCGTTAATAATAATAATAATAATAATAATAATAATAATTCTAATAATAATAATAATGGTTCATCGTAATTTGCTCCGCTCGATGGTGGGAATTTTCGTTTAAATGAGCATCCAGTAATTAAGTCGTAATGGATTTGGAAGACACTCTCGTACCCAGAATCTTCGTTCCCCTTAATTTTGTTTTTGTTCTGTTTCTAACCGATTTTCACTGTTGTGGAATTTGGGGAACAGTTCCCCATATGTTACAACAGTGAAAATCGGTGGAAACAGACAAGAGGAATTTGAGAACGAAATTATCGACAAAAAGGACCAAAAAAAATTACTTCTTGGTCACTTTTTCACGTTTTTTGAGTTCTCGGCCAATCAGCGGGTTCCATTTTAATGAGTTACTAATTTAACCCTTTCACTGCCAAGGACGTATATATACGTCCAATAGGGTCATGCCCTTTGTACCACTTGTGACGTCATCAATTTAAATGCACCGGATATTCTTAATAACCAGATAACAGAACTTGGAGAGGTCAATCTGTAAAAGGATCCCTTTTGGATATCGACCGCATTCTGACGGAGCAAATTGAAGAAAACGCGCTCAGTTTTTGGTGCAAAAGTGGGGTTAAAATGGCCCACTATACCTATCATTGATCATGGTCCCATCGTCGGAATTTTGGCTTATGCGCATGCACCCAATTAAAATATTGTACAGTTTTGTACGTGAGCCTCAGCAAAATCTACCATGTTGGTAAAAAATCCCTTTCTTAGCAATCTCAAGGCCCATTCAGCGTCGTGACAACCAAAAATCGGATTTCAGGGTTAAAAAACGCCATTCTTGTGAAAAATATGGTAGTGAAAGGGTTAATATTCAGCACCTTTTCACATTCCATGCTTTTGCTTTGCCTAGTTCTTACGTGGAACATTACTTAAAAGAGATCGCATTTTTTACTTTTATTGACAGCCTCTAAAGTGCCTGCAATCCTGATGAAATCTTGTCTCCAAAGAAGCTCAAAATTTCCCCAAATTCGACTTGGAACTATAAATTGGTGGAAAGCAGAAAAAACTTGCGGAGTTGGAAGCACGTTTGGCTCGAATTAATACCTCTTAAGACAGCTATATCCTAGTTAGTTGATATAACCATATATCCTTTAGTGGCTCATTAGTGCAGTGTTTTATCCTAGAGTGGCTTATTAGTCCAGTATTTTATCCCAGAGTGGCTTGTTAGTCCAGTTGTGGTCCGTCTCTGTCACGCAACGCCACGCTTCGGAGATAGAGGGTCTAGGGGCAATTGTTTGCGCATACTCTCGCTAAACCAATAAGAGCGGATAACGGCAGATGGTGGGTTTGATCCGACCGAAATATATATTTATGGCCAACGAAGTTGGCAACCTTCGGAAAACTCCTCGAATTTAGTTCAAGACTAATTTGCGGATTGGAATGTCTGTGGCATGTCTACGCTTTCAATAGTTTAAATTCTTCGAGAGGCAAAAGGAACAGTTTTGAAACGAATTTAGAGAAGAAGGCGAGAAAGCTCGTTGAGGACGAGAAAACCAATTAAAATCCGACACAAATGAAGTCTTTCAATACACGTGCCACTCCCTGGCGGTTTTCGACAACATTATCGCATTTCAATTTTCTTTGCCTAATTTTTTGTTCTGGAAACCAAACATGTGTGGGCGCGAATTTTGCGGGTTTTTTCGGAAATCGAAAATGTAGAAGGCTCATTTAATGTGCCCGTTCGTCTCCAACGCCGATGGAAAACACTCTGTAACCTAGGTTCGAAAGCCTTTACCTGCCTGGTCTTTTATTACTGGTAGCAAAGGCACAAAAATTATAGCTGTAGAACGCTGTAAAAGTTCGATATATATTCGTCTTTCGGCGAGACTTATTAAAGAGGTCCTCTCACTCTGACAAAATCTACAGGACCACATTGTTTTGAGTTTAAATGGGCAAAAGACTCCGATCAATAAAGCAGTCTCAAAAACCATTAATAAAGAACTTCGAAATAGAGTTATTAGTACCCCATCTGCTCAAAAGAAATATAATAGCTGTTTTGTAAATGATACCTTCGATTGGAGCGAAATATATAGCTTACCGCATCGTGTCACCTCCGACACAAAGCTGCGTGAATTTCAATTCAAACTATTAAACAGGTACCTGGTGACAAATGACTTTTTAAATAAAATTGGTGTGTTGCCTTCCCCAGCATGCTCTTTTTGTGGAAAAGAAAGCGAATCCCTCGAACATATCTTTATCTCTTGTCATTATGCCAAAGATTTCTGGGCAGAGGTTATTAAGTGGCTCTGCAATTTAAAAGTCAATGTTAAAAATATTAGCA